>FLOH01001496.1_pt1 | contig 36475 bp, 39 predicted proteins | sample 756751 | NCBI WGS metagenome assembly FLOH01 (sample SAMEA4026879, study PRJEB14308) | marine metagenome | biome: coastal water; material: water | depth 74 m
TGCTTGTTGCTTAAAAAATCAGACAATTTTTCGTAGCCTAAAATATCAACCTTCTTAAATTCAGCTCGCTTATCAACTTTATCGCGATAACCAGCAGATAAATTATCGATTACAGTTACGCTAAAACCAGAATCACAACAAAGTTTTGTGCAAACTGAGCCAATATAACCAGCACCTCCGATTATGAGTATATTTTTCATATCGCTTGGATTATACAGATATTTATAAAAAATACACTAAAAAAAGTAAAGGGGTATATTAACCCTGAAACAACCTGAGAATAAAGTAAGCAATGTACATTAATTAAAAATTTAGATAGAATATGCATACCATTTGACATCTAAATTTTTAAGTATGCAAATTAAGAAATACACCCTATTAATTGTTGCCGTTTTTACCGCAACTATTCTTTTAACTGCCTGTACAGGGGACAAGTACTCATCAAAAGGCTCTCCTGCTTTAAATAAACTTATTTATACAAAGGCAGATAGCAGTCTGGATTTAATTAGCAAATCAAAGTTAGATACTGAAACTAAACTATTGTATAAAGTTTATGCTGCATTTGGAGATCCAAAACTTCCTAAGGAATATGCTAGTAACACTATGTTCCGTAGTTCTAATGAAGTAATGTATGAAGTTAGAACAAAATATAAAACATTTTCTAAAAAAACTCAGGATGCATTGGCACCATTCTTAAAAAGACCTGAGGAGGAAGGAAGTTATTTTAATTTGAGATATGGAGGTGAAGCCTCTAAAAAGACATCTGGGTTAATTCCAAATGCCTATGCTATTCGTCCTAATACAAGCATATATACAGAGTTTTTTACCTCTGCTGACAATAAGGTAAAAATTTGGTATCCCAATGTAGATACAAATTCTGGTGCTATTTTTGGGACTGGAAACGTTGCTGTAAAAGCTTCTTCTGCCAAAACAATGGCAAAAAAAATGAAGGGATATCTGGATAATGATAAAATTATTAGCAAATTCAAAACTTTGATGGGTAGAGATTTAATGAGTGATGGCACAAAAGGTGGTGATAGCAAATTGGATATTTACGTCGCACCAACAGGATCCGATTTAGCAATTACATATGGAGAAAATGGCACACCTACTGCCTCCCATATTTTAATGAATACCACATTAACTGATGACAAGGTTCTAAAAACAACATTGGCTCACGAAATTTTTCACTCTTTTCAATATGTTTATAAATACGATACGACAAGGGATAACTGGTGGGGCGAAGCAACATCTGTTTGGTCGGAAGACTTCATCTATCCTGCAGCAAATACAGAACAAGAATGGCTAAAAAGATTTATTAATTACCCAGAAGTAGAATTATTTAAAGAAACACCACCACGCGATCATCATTATGCTGCTTATATTTTTTCTTACTTCATGACAAAAACTCTTGGGAAAGATTTAATGAAAAAAACATGGGAAGGGTGTGAATCTAAAGCATGTATAGATGCAATAGATGATGCTATGGATGGTGGATTTGAAAAGCAATGGAAGAAGTTTACTTTGTGGAACTATAATAAAGCTCCTGCAAAATTTTATACAGATACTGGTGGATTTCCAGATGACGTGTCATCGGACTCCGGTCAGTACACTACAGACGTACATATAACAGATAAAGATACCGAAGTTGATACAGAAACCCTTCAGCCGTTAACTTCAGAAATTGATAATGTAATTAATTTAATAAAACCTGAAGATAAAATTAAACAATTAGTATTTAAAGATCTAAATAATTTTACAGGAAAAACAGATAAAGCTGGTTTAAAAGCTGTTATTTATTATAAAAATGGTAAAAAAGAAATTGAAGACTGGACAGATAAAAATAAAAGAGCTTTTTGTATAGAAAATAAAGAAGAAGACTTTCAAAAAGTAGTTTTAATATTTAGTAATGGTGAAAAAAAGAAAAATATTGCAAATACAAATATAAAAGTAGAAGGGAAACCTACATGCTTTAATATTGATCAGGATAATAAAACTACTGCAGTTTTGCATTTTCCATATTCAGAAAGAGGAGCTATGAAAATTGTTAACATTAATACTAAAATTAACACAGTAACAGAAGGAGAGCCTACAGAGGATGCAAAAGAAGATGCCAAATATGGATACTTAACAAAGTGGGAATTATTTAATGAGTTCGATCAAGTTAGAGATTCTTTTACAGTAAGTTGTGATGGAGGTCCTGTTATTTTAGGCCCTGGATGGACAACTCATGCCGTGGCTACTTTAGAATTTGATTTAGGAAAATTAGATAAAGACAATACCTTTAGTGTTGATTTACATTATGGTTATGCTCCCGAAGGTAAAAAAAGTTATGAAAAAGTACCAACATGGGATATCAACTGCCCTGAATTTAAAAAATTCATTAGCGCCAGTACAATGGACTTAAGTGGATATAAATTTATACAAAAAGGGATTTGGAAAGGAAAAATAAGTGATATGACAGCAGATGGGGCAAAGTTGGTAATAGAAAATTCTTGCCTGTATCAAAATTGCAATACACAAACAGGTGCCAAATTTCAAACAATTAAAGATCCTGTTACTTTATATATTAAAAAAGGTAAGGGGGATAAATAATATGACGTATCTACTACAATTAAACATTCACAAATATGCGCTACTTGGGATTCCGTGGAATATTTTCTTGGCTTTAGTGCCATGTCTAACGGTTTACTATTTAAATAAATCGATAAAAAGTGGTAAATGGAAAAAGCTAAAAAATATTGATAAAATAGCTTTTATATTACTCTTTTTATATTGGCTTTTACTTTTACCAAACACTGCATATCTACTTATGATTCCAAGGCATTTGGTAGATTATTGTATTAATTGGAATATTGATCGCGTATGCGTAACACAGTCTTGGATTGCGATGTTTTTTGTAACCTACGCACTTATTGGAATGCCAACTTTTTATTATGCATTAAAAAAAATGAGTATACTTACTGGTAAATTAATTAATAAAAAAATGGAGTATATTTTACCTATAATTACTATTCCCCTAGTATCAATTGGTGTAATGCTTGGCCTTTTCGACCGCTTAAATAGTTGGGATATAATAAATAAACCTTTAAATGTTATAAATACCGGATTAAGTTACTTTACGGATAAAGTTCTATTTTTTAACTTCCTGATATTTACCATCTGCATTTATTTAATTTATTATGGTATGGAATTATTTATCAAAAAAATAAAATGATTAGAGTCCACTTAACAATTTCAGGTAAAGTTCAGGGCGTATTTTTTAGAGCACATACTCAAAAAAAAGCTAAAGAATTTGGAGTAACTGGTTGGGTGGCAAATGAAGCAGATGGGACAGTATCTGTAATTGCCGAAGGCTCAGAAAATAAAATAAATAATTTTGTAGATTGGTGTCATAGCGGCCCAAGTACATCGGAAATTGAAAAAATAAAGATCGATAAAGTTGATTATATGGATGAGTTTAGTGATTTTAACATTAGGTACTGATTCAATCGGGAATGACAAAGGGTGGTATAACCCCTCACTAACAACATTACCCCTTGCTCAAAACCCTACTCCTAAGTAAAATAGACACAAATCAAAATAAATAAACATGGTAAGAAATAAATACCCAATACTAATAAGTATACCTCATGGCTCAACATTTGTACCTGTAGAGCTTAGAAGGTTAATGAATCTAACAGATTTTCAGATAAAAAAACAATCCGACCCTTTTACGGATGATATTTTTGATGTACCCAATGCACATATTGTAAAAGGTAAAATCTCCCGACTTGTTGTAGACCTAAATCGTGCACCGGACGATATTGAAATGGAGCACACACTTTCTAATAAAGGTGTTGTTGTTAGCATAGATATAGATGGAGAAACAATTTATAAAACACCACCTTCTGTGGATGCAATTTTTACAAGAGTGAAAAAATATCATTATGCATTCCATGAAGCGATTGAAGAACTGAAGCCTAAGGTAAAATTCATGATAGACGGACATTCCATGAGAAGTATTTCTCCGGCAACTAAACCGGATAGCGGAACTGAACGTGCAGACATTGTTCTTGGTAACCGCGATTTTACAACATGCTCTCATATAATGACTCGTAAAATAATGAAATTTTTTGAAGAAAAAGGTTTCACAGTAAAAATTAATGAACCTTTTGCTGGAAAATTTGTTATTGGATACCATTGTTCCAGAAAAATGTTCCCAGGAATACAAGTTGAAATTAATGAAAAACTTTTTTTAAACACAAAAACATATCGACCATACAAAAAAAAGGTCCTGATGTTACGCGATACCATGGCTGAATTAGTTGAAATGGTACATAATGAATTACAAAAAATTGAAGGGGTGAAGAATAATAATGGAGTGATGCAGGGGAAACTATTCTAAATAACAAATTATAAATTTTAAATATCAAATTTTAATTTGATTATATTTTTTGTTATTTATAATTTAAAACTTAAAATTTAAAATTAATATAACAATTACACATTTTAGCTACCCAAAAATACTTCTAAATCATAACCAATAAGTGTAATATCCCAAGGCCTATCATTTAATCCCTCAGATAGCTTTTTACCTGTATCAAATTCTTCACCATTAAATACTTTATTTTTCATAAATTGATACTTTTTCAATAAAGTATCATTTGTTTTTGATTTACTTTTAAAATCTTTATTGTGCAAAATATAGTAAACATAACTTTCTGCAAAATCCTCAAAAGGATCAGTTAATGCATAGCCAGAAACAAAGTCTAAATTGCCAGCATTACTTTTACGAATTTTATCATCCTCCCAGCTAATACGATAAAAATCCAAACTAACATCTCCCTTATAAATCGGTTTTCCATTATCAGTAAATTCACTTTTCTCTAATTGATTTGGCTCACTTAAATGACCTAGATCGACAACATGTCCAATTTCATGAATCAAAACTGCAATAAATTCGGAAGGGTCAATATCTACAGCACGAAGAATAATAATACTTTTACCACCAAGTCCACGATATGCGCTTGAATCATAATCCAAAACGATATTCTTTAGTGTAGAGGTATGTCCTGTAGGCAATTGTTTAAATACGGACGTTATTTGATTTTTTGTATCACCAGTTAAATAAGCTAAATCTTTTGCTTTATTACGAGCTACAAAACGTACATAATCATAAGTTTCTGCTACTTCATGACTAGCAGAATTTGCAACATTAGATGTAACTTGCGACTTATCCCATGACTGAATGCCTTGCCAGAATGCAAAGGATACGAGCTGAATAGCCAAAAACATGTAAATTACTCTTTTTATCATACTTTAAGTTAGTAGATACGTAATTTTTTGTTTTTGGTTTTAATTTCAACCCACCTTTACGATGGAAGTTAATATTACCATATTTTATTAAATTTGTCAATATTAAAACAATACTATTTTTTAGGGTAAAAAAGGGTGATTAATGTATAATCTAGTGCGAATCTTAATAATAAATTAATTTGAGACTTGAGACTCACACTTGAGACTTGAGACATGAGACTAAAATAAATGTCCATTGCCCGTAAAATCCTCGAAAATACCTTCGTACAAGTACTAGGAAAGCTAGCCACAGCTGCTCTTTCTATAATTATTCTAAAGATAATTTCGGGTTATCTAGGTACTTCTGGCTATGGTGACTACACTACTATTTACCAATTTTTGGCCTTTTTTGGCATAATCGCAGATTTTGGCATATATACCATTACTGTTAAAGAAATGTCAAAGGATGAGTCTAAAATACCCGTTATTTTAGGCAATGTAATGGGTCTCAGAACATTTCTTTCTGTTATAGCTATGGGGCTCGCAATAGGAGTGGTATTTATGATTCCAAAATATAGCTCCACTCTAATACCTATAGGTGTACTTATTGCCACCATAGCCACTATTTTAACGCTTTTAAACGGAACCATAAGTAGTGTTTTACAGGTTCATTTAAAGATGCAATTCGCAACAATAGGGCTGGTTGTAGGCAAAATAGCTTCTGTAGGCTATATGGCATGGGCAGTATACGTTGCTTTCACTGCAGATAAGATTACAGGCTTCTACCACTTACTCTTGGCAGGTGTTGTGGGGAATTTAGTAATGCTTTTAATTACAGGTTATTTTGTACGAAAATACTGTAAAATTACTTATAAATTCGATTTTTCTTACTGGAAAAAAATATTCTATACCGCTCTTCCATTTGGTGTGGCACTAATTTTAAACACTATTTACTTTAAATTAGATGTACTACTGATGACATTTATACTCCCTCATAGCCAAAGTTTAGCTGGGGGTACGGCTGAATGTGTAAAAATAATGTGTGCAGATACAGAAATAGGACTTTATGGGGTCGCAATGCGATTTTTAGAAATGTTGATTATTATTCCTATTTATTTCATGAATTCCGTTCTCCCGGTAATGACGCGTTATATTGAAGAAAATAGCAAAAGAGTTAAGGAATTAATTCAATATTCCTTTGATTTTTTGACTGCTACAGGACTGCCGATACTTGTAGGTGGTTTTATTCTGGCCAAACCTATTATTAACTTTATTTCTAATAAAGAATTTATAAGCGGTGATACTTTTACTTATGGCTCTGACGTAGCTGTAAAAATATTAATGTTTGCGATGTTCTTTTCTTTTATAAATGCACTTTTTGGATTCGTTTTAGTTGTTTTAAATAAACAGATCAGACTCATGTACATTAATGCCGGTGCTGTACTTTTTAATTTAATAGGAAATATACTACTAATCCCTACGTGGGGATTTAGAGGAGCTGCTATAACCTCTGTGCTATCTGCAGTAATAGTTTTGATTCTTACATATCTGGCATCACAAAAAATGTTAGGATTTCACTTATCCGTTTACACTCTGATTAGGACTTTTATATCAACACTGGTAATGGGCATAATCACTTATTTTGGATTCATTTTAATGATAAATATGTGGTTTGTATGGCAACTTGCCGTTCTAGTACCATTAGGTGGAATAGTTTATGTGGGATTAATGTTTAAGACAAAGGCTATAACGCCAGAAATGATTTCATTACTTAAGAGAGATAAGGAATAACCCTTTTTAGTGACATGAAAAAATGTGTGCCCCTATGTCATTCTTGACGACATGAAGGAATATACCACCCATTGTCATCCCCGATTTAGTCGGGGATCTGAATAAGTTATAGTTTATTATAATACCATTATTCTAATAAACTAATTTACTGATATTGCGAATATGTCCGCAAATTCGGATTGTCGGAGTATATGCAGATGGGTCATAATACAATTACTTAATCACTAGATCCCCGATTAAATCGGGGATGACAAAAGGAACATGTACAACCAGGAAAATAAACTTCGCAAACAAGGCTTTAAATTGATAGCCGGCACAGACGAAGCCGGACGTGGACCACTCGCTGGCCCAGTTGTCGCTGCTGCGGTTATTTTCGACGAGGGAGCATGGGTTGCACCCTGGTCCAGAGGAGTTCGTGACTCAAAAAAATTAACCGCCATTGAACGCGAACAATTATTTGTTGAAATAAAAAACTCAGCCCTTTCTTACGCAATTGGCATTGTAGGATGGAAGCAAATTGATGAGATGGGGATATTAAACGCATCCAAGTTGGCTATGAGACAGGCAATTTTAAAACTCGACCCAAAACCCGACTTTATACTATCGGACGCTGTCGTAATTAATGTAACCGACATTCCCCAAATGGCGATTATAAAAGGTGATGAAAAAATATTCGCAATCGCCGCCGCTTCGATACTTGCCAAAGTAACCAGGGATCATCTGATGATGGGTTACCATAAAAAATTTCCGGAATACGGGTTTGCTCATCATATGGGATACGGCACTGAAATACACATAAAAGCGATCGAAAAACATGGCCCATGCCAAATACATAGAATGAGCTTTGCACCATTAAGAAAATAATCTACCTCCTTTGCTGAACCCTATGTTGCACTCCTTTGTGACCTGGGCACCTACTCGTGCCTCGTGGATGAATAGATATTTTGGGTCTTTTGACAGCAGGAATTGCACTATTTATACATTGTTGCGTGTCGAGAGGATAATCTGAGGTTAAATCGTATCCTAATACATCTAAATACCTACCTCTATATTCCTCTGATGCACCTGTAGTATCCGTAGCTGCATTAAGATCTTTTTTTTTCACTGATTCGTAAGAAACAGATTCTGGCTCTATGTTATGACATGTTAAAATCAACACCCAAATTTCAAGAAGTCTATGTTTTGCTACTAAAAAACCAATAAGGTGCGCAAAATTAACAAGCCGCCTTGATGCACTAGGTGTATTTGGTGTTTCAGAATGCATTAAAAAATATTTTATAGTAATTCACTTTAAAGCATTTACCCAAAATAGTCAATGGCGTTCTTAAACATCACACCACCTTCATTCTCATCCGGCAACTCTTGCCCTTCACGCAACATCCTTTCTTTTTCATTCGCAAAATCAGGACGATTATAAAAGAACATAGCCCGTTCTGGATGTGGCATTAAGCCCATAATACGACCAGAAGGATCGCAAACACCAGCGACATCTGCAAGTGAGCCATTTGGGTTAAAAGGCTCCTCACCGCCAGCTAATGATCCATCATCTTTTATATATTTAAACGTAATTTGATTATTATCCTCAAGTTCTTTTAATTGCTCATCTGGAATATAAAAATTCCCCTCTCCGTGCGCGATTGGCACAAACAAAGTATCAATTCCCTTTGTCCAAACACATTTATCGGTTGTATTTTTAAGACGAACCCAACGGCAGATGTAACGCGCACTAGTATTTGCCATAAGCGCTGCCTGCCTTTCCCCATATTTTTCATCCAGAGCTGGTACTAACCCGAGTGCAGTTAATACCTGAAAACCGTTACAAATACCGATAGTAAGAGTATCTCTTTTTACAAAACTCAATACTTGCTCCTGTAAATTATTCAAAACTCGATTAGCCATCCCCTTTCCAGCACCAGTGTCATCTCCGTAAGAAAATCCCCCAGGAATAGCAAGAATTTGGTAATCATCCATTTTTTTAGAACCATCGATAAGATCATTTACATGAACTACTTCAGATTTTCCTCCAAATTTTTCAAATGCGAATGCAGTTTCTTCTTCGCAGTTTATACCGTAACCGGTTAATATTAGTGCTTTAGGTTTCATAATTTTATTAAGTTGTAGGTTCTCAGGGTTGTAGGGGCGTAGGCCATAGGACTTATTATAATCCCACTTCCTACAGCCCTACATCCTAATTTAATAATTTCTAAAAGTATCTTTATAAGCCTCCTCCAATTCATCTACAGATAAATCAACAACAGCTTCACCAGAAAGTCCTTTTAAAATTACTTTTGGATCTTCTGTCACTGTGCCGACAAAATTAGCTGATGGGATAAGTTTTTCAAATTCATCCTTTTTATTCGGATCAATTGTCACAACAAAACGAGATTGAGATTCAGAGAAAAGGAGATAATCATCACGTACAACCTTTTGATTGGCAATTTTTTGTAAATCAACATCAAGTCCCATCTGGCTAGCAATAGCCATTTTCATGAGAGATGCACCAAGACCACCAAAACCGACACTAACAGAAGATGCTATTAAGTTCTTTTGAATGGCCTGGTAATAATCACGATATAATATTAATGAATTTTCTACATTTACTTTTGGAACTTCAGCGCCAATTTCGTTATACATATGAAAATATTCACTACCACCAAGCTCATTCTTAGTTTCTCCGATTACATAAATAAGGTCACCAGCAATTTTAGGATCTAAAGTAATACATTTTTCCACATTCTCAATTACACCAATAGACGAAACCATAAGTGTTGGCGGAACAGAAATTTTAATTGGCTCACCATTTTCATCAAACCCTTTAAAATCGTTAAACATGGAATCTTTACCAGAAATTAAAGGTGTTCCCATTGCAACAGTACTGTCATAACATCCACGTGCAGCTTCCTTAAGTTGGCCAAGTCGCTCTTCTTCGTTAGATGAACACCAGCAAAAGTTGTCCATTAAAGCCATGTAATCAACATTACCACCAACAGCAACTGCATTTCGAATAGCAGTATCAATTGCAGAAGCAGCCATGTGATAGGTGTCTAAATCGCTATAACGTGGGTTGATTCCCTGTGAAAGTACAACACCTCTTTTATTACCAGGAATAGGACAAACAACTGTCGCAGATCCATTTACACGCCCTTTTCCTTGTAATGGCTTTATAACAGAACCAGCCTGCACCTCATGGTCATATTGCATCGAAATAAATTCATAACTAGCAATATTATTTCTACCCATCATTTTAAGAACAGTCTCATTTAAATTAGATGGGCACTCAAAGGCAGGATTATCGTATTCTTTCTTGGTATAAGTTGTAGTTATTTGCTCAACAGGAAACCCATCATGAAGAAAATCCATTTCCATATCCATGATAGTTTCGCCATTAAAATCTACCTTACAACGACCACTATCATTAAATTCACCAATAACAACTGCCTCAACACCTCGACTTTTCATTAAATCCATAAATTTTTCTAATTTTTCTTCTGGAATTGAAAATGTCATACGCTCCTGAGATTCACTTATCCATATTTCCCATGGTGATAGGTTTGGATATTTTAGAGGAACTTTTTCAAGCTCAACATAACAACCTCCACATTCCTTAGCCATTTCCGCTACAGAACAAGAAATGCCACCAGCGCCATTATCAGTAACACTACTGTAAAGATTCATATCGCGTGCTTCTTTTACAATAGCATCACTTAACTTCTTCTGTGTAATGGCATCGCCGATCTGTACTGCTGTTGCAGGACTCCCACTATCCATTGCCTCGGATGAAAAAGTAGCACCATGTACACCGTCGAGCCCTACCCGACCACCAATTACTACGACTTTATCTCCAACCTGCGCTGCCTTTTCCCAACCCGGCTTGCCATTAACCTCTTGTGGCATTAAGCCAATAGTACCCACAAAAACAAGTGGCTTACCCCTATATCTATCTTCAAAATAAGCAAAACCTTGTGGGCTAGGAATACCAGATTCATTTCCACCAGCATTTACACCAGCAATTACACCGTCCATAATTTGACGTGGAGTTAGTGATTTATTAGTTTTATTTTTACCGCGATATAAAGGTATATAACCTTGTGGATTCCCAAAGCAATAACCATAGCGGTTAATAACAGGCTTAGCACCCATGCCAAAACCAAGACAATCACGATTAACACCAACAATACCGGTAATTGCACCACCAAATGGGTCGAGAGCAGATGGGCTATTGTGTGTTTCTGCCTTATCTGTAATTAAATATTTATCATCAAAAACAATACCACCTGAATTATCTGTAAACACTGAGCGGCAAAAATCTTTATCACCCTTATCCTTCCTAATTTTATTTGTCGCAGCTTTTATATAATGTTTATAAATCCCCTCCTTAATTTCATCCATAGGATCCGCAAAAATAGTATGCTTACAATGTTCGGACCAAGTCTGAGCAAGAGATTCAATTTCAATGTCAGTTGGCTTTCTGCCTTCCTTTTCAAAATATGCTTTAATTGTTTTTAAATAGCTTAAACTTAATGCCAAAGGCCCTCTACGAGTACCATCTACATTCGGAACACCTTGTTTACCAAGTTTTGTGAGCTCTTCATCACTAATATCTAGATCAACCTCATCAGCTTTAGGCTCAGATTCTATAATCACCCTAGGAATTACCACATCCATTCCAGAGTCTTTATCAAATTCCTCTTTAGATTTTATGTGAATTCTCTGAATTAATGGGTTTGCCAAAGATTCACCTATTTTTTGAACATCATCTTTAGTTAAATCTCCTTTTAAGAAAGTAATTTGAGATGAATAAACATTCTCACTTGGTACATCAAACCTTACTTTCAATAAATCCTCTATAGCTTCGATTGTAGTCTTGGCAATATTATCTGTAACACCTGGTAAAAATCCGATCTCCAGAGCAAAATCAAAATCAGTTTCTATATTTGACTCATTAATTTTTGCATTCTCAAAAATAGGATTGGTCATTACTTTAGCAATCGATTTTTGTTCACTATCATTAAATTCTTTATTAACAGTATACACGTCCGTAATCGCAACACTTTCAACCTTAAAGCCAAGATGCTTTAATTTATTAAGTCTAACTAAAGTACGTGTATCTTTTACGAAATTTCGCATTTCAAGTCTGAAGGCATTCATAATTTGAGGCTTTAATGATATAAGTGACTATTTATCTTTCTCCCTTGTAGACCCTCCGCTCTTATCTAATTTAATTTCATAAGTAATATCCCCATAAACCTTCTCCATACCATTTTGTAAATGATGATCCACTTCTTCTGTTTCAAGTTCATGCAAAGGCCCTGCATTATCTATATAAATAACAAGGTGATTATCTTCAAAGTGCAGTCCTTTTACATGACTTTCTACAAGGTGCTTTGTGTGAACATTTGTAATAGCTTCTGCTAGTTCTTTTACTTTATGATCCATAATTTATTAATAATTTAATAAAAACAACGAGTGTATTCTATCAAAAAAGGACATGACTATCTAGAAGAATAATAAATTCTGCAAACAAAATGTATATCTAACTTAGCCATGATAAAAAAATAACTTCATAGGCAGAAAAAGTATAACATATTTAATATTTGGGAATGAAGTTAATCATCCCTTTGAGGCTTCAGATATAGCTTCACCATCTTCTCTTATCGTAAATCCTTCAGACTCTAAAAGCTTCTCAAGCCTAGTGCGATCACAAGTTACATTGTTAAGCCTTGCTTCATGCCCGTTGCCATCCAGTGCTTCACCACCGTCTGCGCTAAATTTAATGCCAGCTTCATACAAAATACCATACAATATATTAAATGCTTCAGGCCTATCATCAACAACTACTGTTGCATTACAAGTTTCATTATTTCCAGTCATAATTTTGGAGGGTTAAATTATAAAAATTAATCTTCTGTTGTATCAGTAAAGCCATTTATGCCTTTTAATGCCTTAAGCACACTACTGCGCTGAGATGAAGCACATGAAATTGCCCCATGTCCACTACCTGGACGTATGCTAATATCCACTTCTATCCCTGCATCACCAAGAGATTGTGTTATTGGAGCTAGGCCATGCTCCGAATGAAATGTAATAGCTGGGTTTCTAAATCTTTGCATAATTTGGAGGGTTACTTTATAAATTTGATTATCAACATAACAAAAAGTGTAAAAAATAGCAAATTGTGTTTTTTGATTGACTATTACAGTGTTTTACTATACAATTTATTGGCAATTTTCATAAGTTCACTTTCTTCTTTTCATAGTTTCATAAATTTAGAATAGGAGTTTGAATAAGTTAAATTGTTTAATATTTCATAACCTATTTTAATATTATGGGTACAAAGTTATACGTAGGTAACATCTCTTGGGGAATCAAGGATGACGCCTTAAAGGCAGCTTTTGAAGAAGCTGGTACAGTTGTTTCTGCAACTATTATTGCTGACAGAATGTCAGGACGTTCTAAAGGTTTCGGTTTCGTAGAAATGGGAAGCCCAGAAGAAGCTGAAAAAGCTATCGAAATGTGGAACGGTAAAGAGCTTGATGGCCGCGAATTAGTGGTTAACGAAGCTCGTCCACCACGTGAAGAAGACTAGTAATAACCTACTATTTTCAAACAATCAAAAAGCAGGATGGCAACATTCTGCTTTTTTGTAATTTAAATAATTTGATAATGTATTATCTATTTTTATAACCTATATACTGTGATATTCCAGGTATTTGTATCTGTAAACCTCGTATTTTTGGCATAATTGTACCCTGCTCATAGGCAACAGCCCTTGTATTTCCTCTTTTAACTGCTTCAAAAATACCCCTAGGGTCACCTGCTTCAAACTCTGTTCTTACTGAGCCTACAAGACAAGGGGAATGTGCATCACTAGATCCAATTGGTGATAATTGATTATTAATTTCCCTAACCTTTAAAAATAACTCTAGCCCTTTTGGTGTTGCAGCCTTTTTCTTGATTTGATGCTTAGATCCCTGACCATTAAACAAAATAGAACCATTTAAAATTTCAGCACCATCTACTAAACCGCTTAATAATAAGTTTTGTGTTACATCTAAACCTTCACCATTTGTTTTCCAGTATTGCCATGTGGGATGAAATACAACAGCAACACTTGGATAATCCATCATATACTCATCTAAAAGTCTTAAGTCCAATCTACGATCAGGTATTGCTGGTAAATTTCTACGATGAAATTTTTCTTCGAAAATAACTCCAACATGATACATAAGACCACCAAATTTAACTGTCACCTCAATGCCCAATAAGCATAAAATTTTCAATCTTTCCTGTTCAGATATTTTTTTCAATTCATCCTGAACATCAAAATGTCTTTCACTAATATTATTATGCTCTAAGGTGACACATATATCTAAACGTGCATCGATCATCGCCCGTGCAATTTCCTTAGGATGTATGCCATGTCTACGTTTCCTAACATCATCGTAGTCAATATGTGTATGTAAATCTGCTGTATATTTAGGCATATGTGGACAAAATTATAGATGATTATAATACACTAAAAAACAAAATGACAAAAATATAAGGAAATTATATGATTCGAGGTTGATTTGCCTTTTTCCACATATCTAACATCCTATTCTTCTCTATCCATCTTTGAATTAACCACTCCCTTAATGCTTCTATATCACCAATTGGAATTTGATCAGTGACATCCTCTGATCGAATATGTAATGTGGAATCCACCAATGCACCTGCTTCTAAAACAGTCTCATCTGGTCGATTAAACCCAATAGTTACATCAATAATGCGTCGTTTTACATCACTCGTACCCTCTAATATAGTATGTAATCCACCTGAATAAGGAAATAAAGTATGAAGCATCCATTCTTCTACTTTTGCATCTGGCATTCTTTTTGACCACTTTTCCCTTGAAGCCTGAATTCTTTTTCGTGTTGGGCGACTTCTGTCTGGGAAAACAACCATGCTAGATTTAGGTGTAAAAATTGTATTACATGCTTCTCTAATAGCTGCTATAGCCTCTTCATTTTTTCCTGGTGTACGATCGATAAAAACACCACTACGCGCCAAACGCAATGGCCAGCCTAATAGTGGATTTTTCATGTGCTCAATTTTACCCACTGCAAGCATATGAGGAGCTAAGTAATCTGTTATAAATCGACCAAATCCAACTACTCCATTCCCAGTAGGATGATTACCACTAACTATCATGCGCTCATCATCTGCACAAGGCTGTACATCAGTTTGTATATCCATTTTCACCCCCATAATCCTACGCAATGCAATTTCATCAGTGGCTGTAGCGTATCTTCCTGGAATACTACGTAAATAATTATCAACCTGTTGATCTTCTCCTGAAAGATGAAGAAGTGGTGCCACTGCATATATCTGACTAGCATAATAAGCCATTAAGCCGAGTCCAGACGCAAGAGCTCCAGCCCCTAAAATCTTAGGTGCGTGTTGTCGCCATGTTTCATGTTCATGTACCGATTGTTCAGACATTACTATAAAATTTAGTTTAGATGAATATTATACATGATTGTTTATTTTTGACAATAATTTTAAAAATGACTCGAATAAGCCAAAGCATTTATAAACCTTCGGTAGTAGCTATTTTATCTTGGAAAAAAAGAGGGGTGGGACCCAGAAACGAACATAAGCCGAAAAATTTTCTGCAATAAGATGTAAGAGAATTTGTAGGTTGAAATTCGTTTCTGGGTGGTAGAACACACACGAATCACACTTCACTTATTTTATAAAATGAATAAATATTTTCTAAAAATACTCATACGACAGGAGTTATAGTGGTTGATTTTTTATTCAAATCTAACAAAAGAAACAATGGTATGACACTTCTGTGTCCACTTTTTGGGGTACAGATTAGTGGTAGGGCCAAGGGGAATCGAACCCCTGTTGCCGGAATGAGAATCCGAAGTCCTAACCACTAGACGATGGCCCCTTCGTCGGTATTTTGCTACAGCTTTCGTTTCAATGCAAGCATTGAAACTCCAGCTTGCGCAAATACCTCCTCTTCCCCACAAAATACACTCACTACGTTCGTTTCACATTTTGTGGGGGCCCCTTTTTTGTGAGGCTTGCATATGGTTAGCATGCAACAGTTATTCTTATTTAGAATTGTAATTTTGTAAAGAGGAAAATTATCTTGCAAGTTTATGTCTTTTTTGATAATATCACTGGGCAAATTTGGTTCCTCTTGGGCATAGTGTGTAATAAGTGTCCAAAAGGGGTCCCCGCAAAATGTGAAGCATAGCGAATTTTGTGGGGAAGAGGAGGAATTATGTGGAAGCTGAAGTTTATAAAGATAAACGTAAGCTGGAATATAATTCTGACGAAGGGCGCTTAGCTCAGTTGGCTAGAGCATCTCGTTTACACCGAGGGGGTCATAGGTTCGAATCCTATAGCGCCCACCATTTATACGGCTAAGGTTAGCCGTTTTTTTGATATCTGAAAATAGCCTAGGACACTCTTTTCCATCCATATCTTTACCAACAAATCAAAAAGTTTTCTTATTAATAATATTAAGAATATATTGCCTTATTATGCCGCCTTTGGCAGTGTATGCATGAACCCAGTACCTCTTACGAGCTTCTTTCTAATTTGTCTAACTTGTCCACGCATACCATTTTTTGATTTGGCTGTATTTGTGAAATAATGATTTGGGATGATAATTGTAAATAATGCCCCACCCTCCATATTGTTGGTATAGATTATTTCTCCACCCATTTTTTTGGTTAAATAAGTAGCGCCCCACAAACCAAGCCCAGAAGAACTACTTCCGGTTCTTGCTCGAGTTACAAAGCCACTGACCCTAGCCAGCCCAGCTAAATCATAAACATCGCCCATGCGCAGAGATCTAACCGCAAATGGATTATGTTCCCACGCCGCCAATATTCTTTTGACTGAAACTTTTAAATCAGACTCTTGTAATAATTCTTGCGAAACAATAGCCTTCATACTATCCATAATCTCATCTGCCCTTAAGCCTTTTCCTGAATCAGAGACATGAATTATAGTGGCGTCACATTCACCAAGGTCTTCTAATTTTACCTGTAATTTTATAGGATGCTCAGGTAAGTCTCCTCTTACAAGACGATCAGCTAAAGGATGTCTAGATTCTCCTGTGGGAAGATTAGCGTCTTCATCTTCTGGTTGACTCTCGCAGGATACCTCTTTACATGCATTTTTTAATAAATTATATAAAACAGACCATATCATTCCTGGATTAGTTTCCAAACGTGAGGGTGATAGATCCATTACTAATTCATTCCGTTCAATGCAACGATTCTCAGGTGTAGTAACTAAAAAATCATCAAAAACGAATCGTAGCTGAAGTGTGCGTAATATAGTTTCAGTCTGAATTATCCCCAGTTTTTCAATGCAGCTAAAAGATTATGAGAATAAGCATCATTTTTTGGTAAATAAATTACTCAAATTTATCCCCATTTTTGTCGGTGAGTATGTCGATTATTTGTTTTATATAAGCCAAAAACTGTATGTCTAAAAAGTGACGCAGAATCTTCAAATATTACAATACTTATTGCAATTTTATGCTTAATTTTACACTGAAGTAAGGTGTTTTTTAGAAATGTGCTGAGTCAAAATATAATATTTCTTTAAAAGTTAAATTTTTACCCCCAATTTTTAATTCATAACATCATTTAAACAGCTTAGATAAGCCAAAAAGCGTAATTAAAAAAGTGACGCAGGATTACGTAAAATAAAACATTTTTTACTCAAAAAAGCTCCAAATATCTATCGGGCTGGTAAAACTGGGGATAATTCAGTTTCAGTCAATTGACACATTTCAATAGTCTGCAAGTCGCTAACATTTCTTTTTAATTTTAACTCAGCCACTGCTTTGGCAAATAAATGAGGATAACTTAATTGAGTAACAATATTGGGAACTAACGGTAAAGTATTTTGATATACTTGCTGCCAATCGTCGGCGAGAATGTCATTGTTATAATTTCTATCAGTTTTTTCTCGCTCTCCCCTAGTCACTTGCCCAACATAGTTCCAAAAAGATACTTGGTGGGCGTGCATGTGCATTTCAGAAGCCTCAATATGAGCTATATCATGAACCAAAAACTGATATAATCCATGCCATTGATTTCTTTCTGCGGCTGGCATACTTTGTATACAGCTCTCATAATCACCCTCCTCCCAGGGGTTCGATAATTCATCCTTATAAATCTCATAAGAATCATATAAAGTATTTCTGGTTAAATTGGCAGCTCCTACTAGTGGGGCATATGCTCTTTCTACCTTTCCCCTATCTTGCTCCAATGCTGCCACATGAACATCTGCGCACTGAATAATTCCTCGCATTCCAGCACGAATTTTTTCCTTATCAGATAGTAAATCTATAACACTGGTATCTTTAGGTTTATTGGGCATTGAATTAAAATTATAGTAATATATTTTATAATATATAATATATATTGTCAATATTTATTTCCTGAATTCAGGACCGAAGTGCAATAAAAACGCAAATACATCTAAAGTGGAGTAAGACATTGATGATAAAATCTTTATCAATTAACCCACACAAAGAAGCCTCAAGGGTAACCTTTTAGCGCTCTTTTTTATAACAGCCGAAAACCTCAAGTATTTTAACCCTTATACATACTCTTTTTTATAACTCGGAAAAACTTCAAGAAACACATTGATTATATGACACATATTTATTAGTTCTTAAACTCTTATAGGCTAGTACTTTCTCAAATGCGAATAAATAGTAACCTTGGGGTTGAAATTGACCATTTATACGGCTAAGGTTAGCCGTTTTTTGAACTATTGACAATAATAACTTCATCATATATAATAACAATCCTAATTTTAATAATGTCACAAAACTCCATTGAACAATTAGATACTCGCATACAAGATTCCCCAATTATTTATCTGGAGAAACTTAGGCGTGCAGAGAAGGCTAAAATCGTCAGCGACACTCCCATTCTCATGAGTTCAGAGGGAGGTATTTTGCTGGCTAATCAGCTTACTGGGAATCTAAATACGCCTGATGAAGTAGGCCTGCTCAAGCAAGCTTTCTTATGTCTAGATTATGTTTTATTAGGACTTAAAACTTCTATTTTAAGAGGTAATATCCAAAATTGTATAGACCCCTCAAAACCAACTTTTAAGATAGCTGATTTGTCTCAAGCTGGGCGTTACATTGAAGAATTTCAAACGACACTAAATGAACTAGAGGGAAAAACTCATAAATCCTTATTAGTATCAAGAAGAGTAGTACCTATTGTTTCTATTCTGATAGATTTACTTACAACAGGTCCTACACCACCAGGCTTTGAAACAACTATTGGTGTTCTCTATGCTAAATTTGCTTCAACTAATAACCTCAAGATTCTTAAAACAATCAAGTTACTATCTGAGTCATTAAGTGCAGGAAAATGCTTATTTGATGAAGATAGAAGCTTACAAGACGTTGAACGCAGTGCAATAATAGGAAGATATGATGAAGCCTATAGACAACTTGATGATGCTGATGGAATTATAGGAAACAATCAGTTCACTCCCGAATACTTACAATTAGCAGAATTGTTACTACTGGATACTGATAAAAAAGCTTGGGGAAGATTAAAAGAAGTAAGAACTTACGTTGCTGGATTACTTTCTGAGCCAAAAAACAACACTCTCAGCTTAGAGATGTTACCAGCATAAATAACCCATCAGCACCCTACTATCCCACAAAACCAAAACCTACCCTCTACATAACGGTATTTCCACCTTATTTCTCATATCCAAATTCCTACCACCACCCTGCGAACAGCTAACAAAATGATTGGTTTTTAGGCTTCTATAAGCCAATACCTTCTCGAATTCAAACAAATAGTAACCTTGCCACGTAATATCACCATTTATACGGCTAAGGTTAGCCGTTTTTTATGTAATTTACTTTATTGTTTGCCGTATTTGTCCTAACATATCTACATCTCGCAAATGATAAGATTCATAGCCTTGAAACTCACGAACTTGTAATAATATCATATTCAATCTATCACGCAATTCATCCCCTAAGCTCATTATTGTATCGCGTATTTCATAAAAATTTTCAAAATTACCATCCCCATCTAATATGTTTTCTACCTCCAATCTTAACTTATATAAGTAATATTTTACAGATATAAGCAAATCATAATCTTGGCTGTCACTTACTTCTTCAAAAGGAATTATATTGTATACCCCATCAACTTCATCCATAGCCACTAAAGCTCTAAGCTTATAATAACCTGGCAAATATTCTCGCGAATAATGCTCTAAAGAATTACCAATAGAACACATCCTACTTCCAAATCCCGGGAAATACCATTGTGCTCTTGCTGTTAGCTCTTCTATTAATTCTTCTATTAATTCTCCCTGCGTTTGTTGTTCTACCTTATTCATTCAAAATGATTAGAGCATATTGTAATACAAACGACTAATTAAGTAAATTATAACCCATTAGCTCCCTACTATCCCGCAAAACCAAAACCTACCCTCTACACAACGGTATTTTTACCTTCTTTTCCATACCCAAATTCCTACCACCACCTTGCGAAGCTGAAACAAATCTATTGTTTTTTAGACTTCTGTAAGCCAATACTTTCTCAAACTCAAATAAAAAGTAACCTTGAGGTTGAAATTGACCATTCGCTTAATGGCTTATAAAAGCCGTTTTTTGTAAAATTAATAATCTATATTAATCTAAAAACCATTATATACTTGACTAATAGGTAAAAAGGAGTATAATAAGAATAAATAATAACTTTTAAAAATATGTCTAATACTAAAAAACCTGACGACTCATTAGGAAAAGTGCAAGAATCATATGATGCACAACAACAATCTCCTGAGATTCAAGCAGCTGATCAAACAAGAGAACAAGTGGCTACCGCAAGAGAGCCTCATTCTGTTAATTGTACATACACGCGCATGGATTTTCCAGAAAACCCACGCTGGGGTATGGACTCTAAAGCTGTATTAGTAGGGGGAACAGACCCACAATATAGAAAAAATGTTCCTATTTCTAATCACGCAAGAGCTCTAGATGCCCTCAGGCAAAGTAAAGCCCCTATGGACATTCAACTTGCTGCAGCTGCTTGTGCTAAAGCAATCTCTCTTGCAATCGACCCTGGTTTTGTAGAAGTTCTGACAGGTGTTGAATTTGATCCAAGTGATAATACTATGGTTTTGCATTTTAATAACAAAACAATCCAATTGTCGGAAACTGATATTATGCAATATAATATTCCCTATTTAGCAGGATATGATGAGAATGCAGAAGTCCCAGTTGCAGAAAAGGCGCAAGAAGGTCTTTGGCATATGGCTACCCACCCAAAAAATGATCATTCGCGACTAAAGCTTTATCGTTATTATGTTGACCCTGGCACTAGTCTTATAGCAGAACTAAAGCCAACCACTCAAATAGGCATTGTTCAAGAAGCTTTAGTAGAAGGTAGGCAAGCTACTACATTAGCACAATTTCCTATGAATGAGTTAGATTTGACAGATAACGAAAGAGATTTAATAGATCAGGGAGATGCTGGCATCAGAGCAGTTTTTTCAGCTCGTGCTAAGGGCAATAAAATTGAAAAATTCAGTGCAGATGCTCTAAGAGAGCTTTTAAAGGAGCATACAGCAAGAAAAGCTAGCTAAAGCCTTAATTCTTTTAGGCCAATACTTTTTCAAACTCGAATAAAAAGTAACTCCGATGTTCGTTTTGCTCAATCGGAGCTTGACAACCTTGAGTCTAAAATTGACCAGTATCAATCTTAAAAAAACCGAAAGAATAAATTCTTCCGGTTTTTTATAGGGAGTGAAATTAGCTACAGCTACCACCGCCACAACCACCATCGTGATGACCACAGCCACAATCACCATTTTCACCACCTAATTGGTTTTTGCTGCAACCACCGCCACAGCCACCACCATTTAATTTAGATTTAAACATAATTTTTATAAGTTAAATAATAAATCTAACTTTATTGTAGATTCTATTTTAAATTGATGCAGTAACATGGGCTACATAACTATTTCAGATCTCAGATTTCGGATTTCATCCCGATTGTATCGGGAACATTTAATATTTAGCATTTTTCATTTACTCTTTATTAATTTATTAAATAGCTAGCAAATGATAAATGTCACAATAAACAATGGAGAATCGAATCTAAAATCACAAATCTGAGGTCTGAAATATTAAGCTTATTTAAGCTTAATCACCCCAGTCCCCTGATCAACCTCAATCATCCCATCATTTTTGAGCTTTTTAATACAACGCGTAACCGTAACACGATTAAGATTTGTGTGTTCTGCAATTTTTTCATGTGTAATCTGAAGTGGTATTAGTCTGGTTATCGGATTACTTTCACGTTTTTTCTGCAATCTAACCAATTCAAAATAAATACGTTCAGATGCTGTTTCTATATTACTTTTAATCTTTTCTTCATAGTCATTTATACGAACAGCCATTTTTTGCATCATTCTAAGCATAGATTCTGGATAAGCTGCAATTACCCTTAAAAATTCTTTAACAGGAGTTACACATAACATGGCATTCTTTGTGACTTCTGCAAAATGATTTGGCTTCGGATTCTTAAAATCAAATGAACCAAACACACTGCCAGGCCCAAGTGTATCAAATATAGCCCTTTTACCGTCATTTGAGTGATATAGAACTATTTCACCACGATGAACCACGTATATATTGCCATCATCTTCATATGGGCTATAAATTCGACTACCATTACTATATTCTCTATCAACCGAACTGGTGGCAATTTCGCAAAATTCCTTCTCCGGTATTCCTTCGTAAATATTAAAATCTTTTAATACGTAAATTTGTTTATCTTCTTTCATAATAAATGGATTAAAATGTGCTTTTCATTATATCAGGTAATCGAATCAATCAAAATCATTAATGTGATCTAAGCTACTGAATATAAAAAGGGCTGAGCCAACAAAAAACCCGACCACAAGTGATCAGGCTTAATTTAAAATTTAGAATAACAAAAATTAATCCTCCTTCTTTTCTTCTTTATCTTTTTTTTTCTCAACTTTCTTCTTTACGACCGGTTTTTTAGGTTTTGCAACAACGTCATCGTCCTTGGACAAGCCATGGCTTGTACCTACAGCATCGTTTGACGCCTCTGCTGTTTCCTTAGATGCTGCCGCTTTTTTCAATTTACTTAAATCAGGAGCTTCGCCATCTGGTGGTAATGCTGCTTTTGCTTTTTCAACAATTTCCTTAAATACGTCAGGATGATTAATAGCAAGTTCAGAAAGCATTTTACGGTTAATTTCAATACCAGCCAATTCCAAACCATAAATAAATCTGCTGTATTTTAAATCATGTTCACGACAAGCTGCATTGATTCTAAGAACCCATAACTGATGAAATGTGCGTTTTTTAAGGCGTCGATCGCGATAAGCATTTTGACCTGCCTTCATAACTGCATTTTTAGCAAGTTTAAATACATTTTTACGCTTCCCTCTAAAACCTTTTGCTTGTTTAAGTATTTTCTTGTGGCGTTTATGAGCTGCAACTCCGCGTTTTACTCTAGGCATCTTATATTAAATTACAAATTAAAAATTATGAATTATACACCAGGTAACATTCTCTTTAGCTGTTTAGAATGTGCTTTACTGGTAATAATAGTTTTCTTTGATAAACGTTTCTGCTTTTTAGACTTTTGCTGTAAAAGATGGTTATGAGCAGCTTTTTGCTGAGCATATTGACCCTTACCCGTCTTCTTAAAGCGCTTTTTAGCTGAACTGGATGTTTTCTGTTTTCCTGGTCTTGCTTTTCCTGGCATGTTATCAAATTTTATGGAATAAAATTTCTATTTCTGATCTCAGATCTCTGATCTCAGATTCGATTTAGTATTTATCATTTACCATCTAATTATTTAATTAAATAGTTAGTAAATGATAAATATCAGATTCTTAAATGTGGATTCGAATCAGAAATCTGAGATCTGAATTCTGAAATTATTTTAAAGGATTAAGCATCATAAACATCTGAAAGCCTTGTTTTTTTGGAGCTTGCTCCATGGTAGATACATCTTCCAACATTGTATAAAACTGTTTTAACTTCTCTATACCAAGTGGTTGATGGGTAATCTCTCTGCCCTTGAATATTACTACTGCTTTAATTAAATTTCGCTCCTCAAGGAATTTTCTAGCCTGCTTTGCCTTTACCTCCATGTCATGAACCCCTGTGCGTATACTTAAACGAATTGTCTTTGTTTCAGTCTTCTTAACCTTCTTTTGCTTCTTCCTATTCTTTTTAAGGTTATATAAGTATGTTCCATAATCCATTATTTTGCACACAGGTGGATTAGCCAGAGGTGCAACCTCAACCAAATCTAATTCTCTTTCTTCTGCAAGCTTTAAAGCCTCCTCCTTAGGCATAACGCCTAATTTTTTCTCTCCGTCAACAAGAAATATCTGAGAAGCTCTTATAGCCTGATTGTGGCGTAATTTTTTACTTATAAAATTTAAGATAAATAGTTAAGAAGAGAACAAAGCTTATGCATTGTAAGAAAACTAAACACAAAAGTCAATGTTTTTCTTTTAAAGAGGTCAATATCGATGCGCATAACGTACATTTCAGATTTCGGAATTCAGATTTCGGAATCATATTTGGTATTTAATATTTCTCATTTACCCTTTAATTATTTATTGAATCGCTAGCAAATGATAAATGTCAAAATGAAGAATTAAGAATCGAATCACAAATCTGAAATATTATTTATAGCCCTGCAAATAATTTAATAACTCCAATTTGTACAAAATCAAGAACAAAAAAGGCAATAAGAGGAGATAAGTCTATCATGCCAGTCTTTGGCAAAATATTTCTAAAAACCCTTAGTATTGGTTCAGTAATCTCATAAAGCACCTGATTGAAACGACCGGCTCTCCCTGGACTAACCCAAGACATTAGAATGCGTATTAAAATAGCGTATTTTACAATTTTAATTACATTGATTAGAAAAAATGCGATGAATTCCATATTTGATTGATGTTATGTTGTAACTTTATTATAGAAAATCTTAAACTCCAAGCACAAAAAACAATTATTCAAATTACGTAGTGAACCCCCTTACTCCCTAAAGGGAGGAATACTTTTTATAATAACAAATTTTAAATTACAATTTCTAATTAATTAAAATAGTTAGTAGTTTTGTTATTTAAAATTTAAAACCTGCCTGCCGCCTGCCTGCCGGCAAAGGCAGGGTAGGCAAGGCTTAAAATTTGTAATTTACTTATAAATTTCCTTTAGGGGGTTGGGGGGCACACATCTCAATAAACACCCCCATCCTCCCCACATCCCCATTGCGATGCGAAAAGTAATCAGATGAATTGCATTTAGTACATTTGCTCATCAGTTCAATATTGCCCTCAGGCACTCCTGCTTTCTTTAATTGATCGATACTAAGCGACCAAAAATTAACATTTCTATCCTTAATATAGGGATGTAAAAATTCTGGTAATTCATTTTCCGGATCACTAAACTCCGCACAACATGGCCCAAGAGATGGGCTTATGCCAACAAGTAAATCAGATGGACTACTGCCAAATTCATCTGACATTTTTTTAATAGTTTTACCTATAATATTTAAAGTGGAACCACGCCAGCCGGAATGAATTACGGCAATAACTGTATTAATCGGATCGAATACTAAAATACCCTGACAATCAGCTATTTTCACGGCCAATGGAATATTGAGTTTATTTGTAACAAAAGCATCCCCTTCTAATTGCTGATCCGGATATTTGCCTAGGATAATAATGTTATCGCCATGTATCTGATTACCAAAAATAGGCATATTTGATGTCCCAAAATTGATATCATCATCAAAAGACCCCATTGGCTTTGTCGTAATGCCGTGAATCATTTGATTGGAATGTGTCTGAAATATTTTAAACTGTTTCATGCAATTAACCTATTCCACTTCCTTTTTCCTGGCAACCAAAAAAACCATACAACTATCCTTATCCTCCCCATCATCGTCTATAAATAATTGCTCATCTTCAATTTCAAATCCCAATTCTATCAATAATTCATATAGATCACTATTGCTCTTTACCCCTTCATCAGAAAATAATTGACTTTCACCTCTGTCTGGCATATTTGTAATAATAAATCTACCCCCTGGTTTTAAATATTGTACAAAGCTACTAAGTACATTTCTAAAATCTACATAATTTAAAATCTCAGAAAAAATCATTGTATCTATTTGTTGTAAATCCGTAGTACCAGAATCAATACCAAAGAATTTACATACTTTTGAAATAGCCCTTCTGGTAGCAAGTAGTGTCACATCGCAAATATTCTCTATATCAAATCTAATATGTTTTTGATTTCCCAAAGCCTCCTCCTTACCAGTAATATCAACAGTTACCACCTTGGTATTTCTCCTTAATCCAGCAGACACTGGGCATCTTCCGCTACCAATATCTAATACAAAATCACCAATTCTACCTAAAGAATATAATTCATCAAAAACTGGAATCATAAACTCCTCTTTCGAACCAATATTATAGTCCATGCCCCAAAATTGTTCCCAAGCCTCAGCTTTGCTCATAAAAAATGTATAGAAAGAAAAATACTATACAATGTAATATAATAATATGCAAGGTTGCTTTATAATTAAATCTGCTGATGCAATTCTTTAGACATCATCTTTGCCAACTGAAGTGCGGTAAAGCTATTTTGATGACCCGCCAAATGACTTGCTGCAGAACCAAGAGTGTTTGTTGCTATCTGGCAAGCCTCAACAGGTTCGTAACCTCTGGCAATCAAACCTCCGATGAGCCCAGCTAAAACATCACCAGTACCACCGACTGTCATAAGTGCATTACCTGTTTTATTTACAATTAAATCGTCATTTTTTGCAATAATATCTTCCGGGCCTTTACATACAATGGTGGCATTTAAATTCCTAGCCCATTTTTGTACATTCTCAGGCTCAGGATCGTCGCCAGTTAGTTTTTTGAATTCACCACGATGTGGCGTTAAAACCGTCACCTCCGGTAGACTATTTGTATAAATAAGAGCACTTGCATCCACAACTGTTGGCTTATCTAATCCAGATAAAAGTGATTTAACTGCCTTAATAGTTTCCTTATCCGTTCCAAGCCCTGGACCAATTACAACTGCATCAACTTTTTCACTAAATTTTAAAATATTTTTTACATCTTTTTCAGTCAAATGCGTATCTTTAAAAGTTTGTAAAATAAAATTAAGTGAATAAGTTCTCGCAACCTGTGCATGACACGACGGAATGAATGGAAACACCAAATCAACACCAGAATATTCTGCGCCCAAGGCACACAAAATAGGCGCGCCATGAAACATTTCATTGCCACCAATTATCATTACTTTGCCGTTTTGACCTTTGTGGGAATCTTTTTTTCTTTTCATTTTTTTGTTGGGATTAATGGGGTCATCAGGATTAATGGGATTAATGTGATTTTTACTAATTCACAATCCCAAACCATTCCTATTAATCCCATTAATCACATTAATCCTAAACAGCAAAAGGTGACTTCGGCACAATCTGTACCTCTGGCTCCAATTCAACATTAAACTTATCTTTCACAATTTTATGAATCTTAATGGTCAAATTGATTATGTCACTAGATTTTGCATTACCAGTATTCATTATAAAATTCGCATGTTTTAGTGAAACTTCTGCATCACCAACTTTCATACCTTTACATCCAGATTGCTCTATTAACCATCCGGCAGATGGGAACTGGCCCGGGTTCTTAAAAAAGCTGCCACAAGTATTACCCATAGGCTGTTTTAATGCCCGCTCTTTCATATAATGATCAACTTCAGCGCGAACTTTTATGGCTGGTTCAAATTTCAGCTTAAATGTTGCAGAAAGAACTATATCCTTATTCTTTTTTATCTTACTATCGCGATATCCAAATTGAAAATATTCCGGACTTACAATAATCGGCTCACTTCCATTTTCCGGCAATACCACAGCATGTGTCATTACATCATTTATATATACATCTGGTATGCCGGCATTACCATAAACAGCACCACCAACAGTACCAGGCACATTAGCAAGACCAGATATACCACCAAGATTATTTTGTGAAGCAATTAAAACCATTTTTGTTAAATTCACACCACTTTCTGCAGTAACAAGCTCTCCCTGAATGTTCATTTTAGACATTTTATTGTAAATAATTAATCCAGGGTATCCTTCGTCCGAAAATAAAATATTACTTCCACCACCCAAAATCATATAAGGAACTTCTTGTGATTTTGCAAACTCACGCAAATGTAACATTTCTTCAAAAGTTTTAACTTCTGCAAAATACCTAGCTTTTCCGCCAGTTCTATAAGTGCAAAATTGCTTCAATGAGATGTCTTTTTTAACCTGTATCTCCATATTGTTACCAGATTGTTACCAGACCTGCCTGCCGGCAGGCAGGTTGTTACCAGATTGTTACCAGATTGCCACCTTAACTACTTGGTCACAATTTGGTCACGCGATCCCGATGCAATCGGGAGAGCTGGCTACAACTTGGTAACTATTTGGAATATAATTATACTACCTTCTCCAAAGCTTTGTCAATGCGTTTCAAAACTTCTTCCTTACCTAAATACACCATAATTGTAGAGAAATTTGGTGATTTTTCAAGACCAGAAAGTGCCACGCGAATTGGCCATAAAACTTGGCCATTTTTTAACTCCAATTCGCCAACAATCCCCATCATAGCCGCAGACAGTTCATCATTTTTAGAGCTATCCCCTTTTTCCCAATTTAGATTCTCAATTACTGATTTAGCTTTTTCTAAAACCTTTTTAAGCATATCGGATGTGATATTAAATTTCTCTCGCATTATCAAATCGAGTGGATAATCAGCCACTTCTCCAAAAAATAAAGAAAGTACCTCAGGAATTTCACTTAATTTACTAAAACGACCTGCAAAATCAGAGTCCTGTAACATTTTTTTCACTAAATCTGATTGATCAGACGGAAGCTTACCTTCGGTAAATACATTTAGCATTTCCATAAAGCCGTCAATGTCATCTTTAATCGCCTTTTTAATGTATTCGCCATTAATAAAGTCTAATTTCTTAACATCAAACACCGCCCCACCTTTATGAACACGCTCAAGAGAAAATTTCTCTTCTAGCTCCTCCAGGCTAAAAATTTCCTGTTCATCCGGAGTATTCCAACCAAGTAACGCCAAAAAGTTGATAAGCGCTTCCGGTAAATACCCTTCCGCCAGATAGTCGTCGACAGACACCTTGTTTTTGCGTTTGCTAAGCTTACTTTTATCCTCATTTAAGATGAGTGGTAGATGTGCAAACTGTGGCACATCCCAACCAAGAGCATTATAAATTAATATTTGCTTTGGAGTGTTACTTATATGATCTTCCCCGCGTATAACATGAGTAATTTCCATATCATGATCATCCGCAACAACTGTAAGGTGATAAAGTGGACTATCAATTGCACGAGCAATCACAAAATCATCAATTTCTTTAGATTTAAATGTAGTTTCTCCTCGCACAAGATCCGTAAAACTAATATCCTCATTATCTGGTACACGTAGTCGAATCACCGCACGTTCGCCACCCTCAACACGCTTTTTAGCTTCAGCAGGATCGACTTTTGAACAACATCCATCATAACGCGGTGGCAATTTCTGTTCGCGTTGTTTTTCCCGCATTTCATCTAAACGTTCTTTTGTACAAAAACAGTAATAAGCTTTGTCTTCGTCTAAAAGCTTCTGTAGATATTTTTGATAAATCTCAGTTCTCTCACTTTGACGATACCCTTTCTCACCTTTGTGCACACCTTCGTCGCCAGCAATGCCAAGTTTTACCAAGCCATTTATAATATCTTCTTCATACTCCTTCTTGCCACGCTCTTTATCAGTGTCTTCTATCCTAAAAACCATCACTCCACCATTCTTTTTTGCGAATAGGTAGTTATATAGCGCAGTTCTTACTGTACCTATGTGTAGTAGGCCTGTTGGGGAGGGGCAGTTGCGGACTTTTATCATGATTCTATTGTAACTTAATAAAAATAATTATCCAAATTCGTAGTGTGCCCCCTAATCCCGACTTGTCGGGAGGAATTAATTAGCAAAAGCTCCCCCTTTAGGGGGATGGGGGGCTCACAACGGATTATAACCAACAAATCAATAAGTACTAACCGTAACCTTCTTCATAATAACCTTCTTCAAAGGCTTATTGTTAGCATCTTTTTTAACATCCGCAATTTTTTCAATAACATCCATTCCTTCAAACACCTGTCCAAACACACTGTGACTATTATTAAGCCAAGCTGTACCTTCTTTATTTTGAACGATAAAGAATTGACTGCCATTGCTAGCAGGACCAGAATTAGCCATAGAAAGTGCACCGTAAACGTGTTTTAAATCTACATGAAATTCATCTTTAAACTTTGTACCCCACAAACTTGCACCACCTGTACCAGTCCCTGTTGGATCTCCGCCTTGGATCATAAAATCATCTATAACACGATGAAAAATAAGGCCATCATAGTACTTTTTACCAATAAGGCCAACAAAATTTTCAACAGTCTTTGGTGTTTTCTTTGGAAAAAGCTTAATTTTTACAGTCCCCATATTGGTTTCCATAACCACAATCTGTTCACCCTTATCAGGCTTTGCATCTTGCTTAAAATTTGAATCTGGCATAGTAGTTTTAGTAATAGGGCTACCCTGATAAACCTTATTTACATCTTTTTCGTCAGAGTCCTTAAGACTGCAGGATGTTAACATGATTAAAGATAGGCCGAGGGTTATTAAGAATAGTTTTTTCATTGTATTAAATTATTCAAATATATAAGGGAAACAAGTGGTTGAGCCGTGCTTTAGCTTAACTAGGGCTGTAGTACAAGTAGCACCATCAATGGTGACACCACCTATCAAGTCTTTATCTGAATTCCCTATGACATAAGATGTCATTTGACCATTTTCATCCTCAAGCGTAGCTGCAATTTGATATTTTTTTGTAGCAATATCATATTTATAACTATATGCCATAGGCTGATCTTTTGGCGTACCACTTCTGTCAGTAGCTTTTCTTGGGTCCGTCGGAATTTGAGATAAAAATTTCTTCGGAACATCTGTTGACTTCAATTTTTCATAACTCAGACTAAGACTATTAGCTTTATAGCTATGAGATTCTACACCTGGGTATTTACTTTTTTCAATAAAATAAATTTCTAAAGCACTCTGCATTGTATTTAGATCTTGCTTGCGCTTAGAGTCCTTTGCTTTAATAGTCTGCCCACCAACAGCCGTATAAGCCACAACAGAAAGAATCGCGATGATTGTTATTACAACAAGTAGCTCCACGAGTGAGAAACCTTTTTTCGATTTTAGATTTTCCATATTTTTATTGTTATTTTTTTATCTCGTACATTTTATAACGTATCGAGGTGGAATGCAAATGAATTTCTATATACTTTCCCACTCATGCGCTGTGTGCCCCCTGCCCGCTGTGAGCCCCCTAGCCCCCTAAAGGGGGGATTAATTATCTCATTATCCCAGCAAGCGGAAACAAGGATTCTAAAACTCCCCCTTTAAGGGGGTATGGGGGGCACACAACGCAATCAAAAAAATCAAAGACAATTAGAATTTGTTTATTGAGTGCTTACCATTGTATAATACATCCATGAAATTAATAATTGGCCTCGGAAATCCCGGCAAACAATACGAAAAAACCCGTCACAATGCGGGGTTTATGGCGGTTGAGTATTTAGCGGATCAGTTTAGTTTTGATCCGTTTAAAAAAATAGATAAACATAAATCCGAAATTGCTGAAGGTCAGATTAACAGTGAAAAGACCCTTTTAATAAAACCGCAGACATTTATGAATCTGTCCGGACAATCAATTCGATCAGTTATGCAATTCTATAAAATAGATGTAAAAGATATTGTCGTAATTTTCGACGACATCAGTTTACCATCCGGCAACTTGCGGATTAGACCCTCCGGCTCCGCAGGTGGGCATAATGGTGTAAAGTCGACTATTCAGGAACTTGGTACGGATGAATTTGTACGTGTACGACTTGGTATCGAACCAATCGCTGAATTTAAAGGTGAATTGGAAGATTATGTTTTAGGTAAATTGAGTGGTGAAGAAACTGAACTGATGAAATCAAACATCGAAAAAACACCAAAAATTATGGAAACGCTTTTTAAAGAAGGAACTGAGGAAGCTATGCAGAAGTTTAACTAAACTATTCTGGCTTTAGTACAAAAGGGTCTGTGCCAATATTAATCAAATGACTCATTGTAAATTTCAATTTTGCCCTTAAAACTCTTCCTGCATCATTAAGATTAACAGGCTCTCCTGTAGCAAGAATTGCAACAACCTGCTTTATTTCATCAGGTGTAACTATATCTGTATCTTTTTTACCTTTTGCCTGAAGCAAAGCATCTCTAACCTCTTCTGCTGTATAAGTTTTTAATTTTGTCCTGGTATTCTCTACGCCTTCTTGTGTAAGTTTTTTATTGGCGTTTCTTAATTTATTTAAATTCTTGTCTGGAAACATAGATTCACGAAGATCATCAGGACAACTTTCAAGATATCTATTAATTAATTTATAATTATTTCTTGCTGTAATAACATTTAAAAGTGGTGTATAAGCAGCTGCACCTTCCTCTGCCTTAATTGTTCCCGCAAAATCCACATACGATGCAGTTAAAATAATATCCATATCTTCATCGGAAAAATCTTTATAATTCTCTTCAAACAATTGGGCGCTCATATTATCTTTTTTTGCAAATTTCTGAAAAGCAGTTTCATGCATTCGCACCATCATTAAAGTTAATGAATTCGGTTGTCTATCGCCAAGCTTCTCACTTAATACTCTTGCAGCGACATTGCCATGGGAACCATCCTCTAAGCCTTTGCTTTGATGATAATATCCTAATGATTTAATAGGCACCTTTTTTGCCGGACGAACATAAGTATAAGGTTCCCCCTTTGTTTTAATATCTCCCCACTCTTCCCACGTAATAAATAATTCCTGATCTTTTAGCAATTGGTCTTTTGTTGGATTCAAAACAACCCCTTCGCCTCCTTGTAGGTGTTGGATACTTTCTTTTTCAACATCTAAATCCTTTGCAATCAAACGATTTTTTCTACCAGTTCCTGCAAAATATGCAAGCCCTTTCACTTCTACTTTTAATTCTGGGACTTCTACAGAATAAGGCTCTCCTTGAGCCTGAATCTCCAACCAATCATCCCATGTAATTTCCATCTCTTCATTACCGTCTTCTGGTATGACCTTCATACGATCTGGTTTTGCCATATCATGAAGAAATGCATATTCTGTAAATTCAGCTTTATGCTTTTTAATGGTATCAACGAGTAATTGGCGTAATGCTGGATCCTGAATATTTTCATCAACTTCACCCCTATCTAATTGTTCAATTACATGAAGTATTAAAGCAATATGAGATTCTAATGTTTTACCCTCTAAATGATGAGGTCCTATTTGTGGAGTTTGAAACGATCTCTCTAAATCTTCTGCAACTTCTGGATATTTTTGTAGAAGTTCTGCTTTCGCTTTTTGATAACGTTCTTGTATAGCCAAAACATTAGTTACATCAAAATGACCTTTTTGTACTAGATCTGCTAAAGTTGGATCAACTTTTTCTATACCTTCTTGAGCTTCTGGGACTTGTGGATTTTCATCAGCCATATTTTTATTTTTTATTATTTATTACAGTATTTAACTATAGCATAAAATTGATAAAAAAGCAAGTTATACTTTGCTCATTTAAATACTATGCTCGGGAGGTAGGGGTCGAACCTACGAATGCTGGAACCAAAATCCAGTGCCTTACCACTTGGCGACTCCCGAACACAATATTTAAACTTATATCTACACTTTTTTAACAAAAAAAGAAGGTTTGGTCAATCAAATAATTAATTATTAAAAATAAATTCTAAACTAAGCAGCCTCACTTAATGCACTATCGTAAGCATCGTCAAAATTAACTATACCAAGATTGGCCAACCTTTCTCTTACTTCCAACAAAAATCCTCTAGCTCTATACAGCCTAGACATAACAGTCCCCATAGGCATATCTAACGCTGTAGCAATTTCTACATACTTCATTCCTTCATACTCACGCATAAGATAAATCTTTTTAAAATCATCCGGCATAACCTCATCTATAACTTGCAACAAAACTCTTCTAAGCTTATCTCGTGATACACCTCTGTCTGGAGAAGGTGATGCAGGGCCTGATTTCAACATCGCATGGTGTTGATATTGACCAGCTTTATCACTTCTTTTTTTTGTATCCCGATAAACATTTATACATGTGTTACGTACAATTCTATTTAAATAACTACTCAAATAAATAACTCTATTAAACTTTTCTGACCCAACAAGAGATTCACAAAATTGCAAATATACCCTATGTACAATACCTTCAGCACCTACCGGATTCCTTGTAAATTTCAGAGCATGTACAAATAAACTATTATGCAATATACCCCTTACATAATCTAAAATCTCACCTACCTGATGATGACTTAATGGCCCATTATCAATCACTAATTTATTGCCCTTTAAACTAAAAACCCCTTCTTCATAAGGCTCATTTTCTTCATCTGGCCGTAGCTTCAGGGCAACTGAAGATTGCATAAAATTTATGTTATCTTAAAAGAACTGTAACATGAATGGAATTCCATGTCAAACTTATCCAATAAAATTAATTAATTATCAACCAGAAACCCCTAAGGCTTTCCGCCCATTAACCGTAGCAATGTTTGTTAACTCCTCCACATCATAGTACCTTGTAGTTTCCAACAAAAAGAGTAGCTCAGATAGTAAATTACCATCAATATATGGACAAAAGTAATCGTGTACATTATCTACACCAAGACAAACGTTAATACCTGCATCAATTAGATGTGGAACGGGCGCGATTGAGTTATGAACAGGGGCCATTTTTTCTCGCATCTGCACACCATCAAGCATTGCACGAGGACATACGATCACACTCATATCTGCTTCTTTAATTAATTTGATGACCTCTAGCATGTAATCATCCTTCTGCGCAGCAAGAGAGCAGCAATGCACAGCATTAACCTTGCCTTGCATGCCGTGTTCGATGACCTTTTTAGCAAGAAGTTCAGTATCTTTCTCATCTGGATCATTGTTTTGATCTATATGTACATCAACTGTTTTACCAAGATCTTTCGCCATACTAAAAATATAATCGAGGTGTTCGCCTTGATGCGGACGATCACGAGATGGAAGACCACCAAGTACATCCACCATTGGCGCGGCTTTTTCAATCCACTTTTGAGCACCTGCATCCATTGCACCTTCTAAAACTTGTGAACAGATTTGGATTTCTATTTTATCTGCATATTTCTTCTTAACCTCCAAAGCAGCCTCCACACACATTAATCCGACTGTACTGTCTACATCTATGTTAGTACGTGCAAATTTAGCACCCTGACTGATCATATTCTCAGCACTAATAGACATTCTCTCCAGTAAATTGTCCGGAGTATATTTTGCTTTCACGTCTTTCCACAAATCCCATTTGACCTCCATACTATCCAATGTCATTTCTAAAGTCTCCGGAGTAATTACATAGGCTTTATCGAAATGTGCATGGCAACAAACCGGTCCACCTTTTTCCTCTATTTTTTGTTTAAGTAATGATATTAGGTCCCATTTTTGCATGATTTAAAATTTAATTATTAATTTGCAATCCGTTGTGTGCCCCCCAACCCCCTAAAGGGGGAGCTACTTACCCATTATATTCCCCCCTTTAGGGGGAAAGGGGGCTCATACGGTTGGGGGCTCACTTCATCAATTTCCCAATCTCCTTCTCAACCTTATCCAGCCCCAAATTCCCCGTCCCTCCCTGATGAGTGGACATTTTTAGCCAACGATCAATATCTTTTTCTGTTACATCAATTTTATTAATATTAGCACCAATCTCTCTATATGCATCACGGAATGTCATACCTTCTTTTACTTTTTCAAAAGCTTTATGTGCAGCGAATAGGCCAGGACATCCAAGCATAGAATCCATTAAAACATCTTTATTCGGCTTCACATTAGCGATAGTTGCACCCATTGCATCCAAAGACATTTCAGTATATTTCATGCCAAGGAAAAGTGGTCTTTTTATCTCCTGTCCATCACGATAATAACCGGAAATCTTATTTAAAATATTCATAGACATTTCCTGTCTGCATGAAAGTACGGTTGGTGTACGCCCACGGATCAACTCCGCCACATCGAGATTCTTTTTCTGAGGCATAATAGAAGAACCTGTAGCAATGCTGTCATCTATATTAAAAAATTGGAATTCTTGAGTTGTGAAAAATAAAAGATCGCATGCAAGGCGATTT
>FLOH01001497.1_pt1 | contig 36467 bp, 36 predicted proteins | sample 756751 | NCBI WGS metagenome assembly FLOH01 (sample SAMEA4026879, study PRJEB14308) | marine metagenome | biome: coastal water; material: water | depth 74 m
TACGCTTGCATATGGAATAAACAATTGACCAATCCAACAGCAATTGCTCAATTGCTACCCGCATACGAACACATTGGAAATGTAAGTTTTGGCCTCCGTAAAAGCGCTCAGCAGTATATTAAAAATAACAGCTCACTCTTCTTTAGACCTGATAATTTTGTTGGTTTTTCTAACTTAACTGATGGTAGATTCACATGGCAAAAAATACAGTTAAACACCAGTTTAGAGTTGACTCAATCTGGCACTAATGAAGGAGATACCGCTAATTTAAAAAACAAATTTTATAGTTTAAGCAGTCAAATAAGTAGACCGTTAGGTAAGGTGAATGCAGGAGTTGGGTATGTAAATGAGCGCAGCATATTCCAATTGGATACCTTACTCCGACAGAGTTATGCATTTAAAAACTATTCAGTCTTTCTTTCTTCTATAGATAGTGCGCTACTCAAATATACCATTCTGGCGAATCAGCGAACGGATAATCTCCCTAAAAACGACCAATTTTTACTTTCTACGGTGGGCAGCGATGTGAGTTTAAATACCCAATACACTACTTCTAGAAACCAACGAATAGCGTTAAGTAGCACCTACCGAAAACTTGAAATTAAAGACGTAAGTCTAAGTGACAAACCTATCGAAAACTCCTTGCAAAGCAGGTTAGAAATGGACTTTCATTTTCTTAAGAAATTTATCAGAACCCGTACATTTTATCAAGTAGGTACAGGACAAGAGCAACGCCGTGAATTTCAATTTTTGCAGGTACAAGCCGGAAACGGAGTGTATGTTTGGATAGATTATGATTCTAATAATCTAAAAACACTCAATGAATTTGAAATTGCGTCCGATTTGGATAGGCAACGCGCAGATTACATCAAAATATTTACATCGGTACCGGGATTTTTTACCACCAATAGCAATAAAATAAGTCAAACGTTGGAGTTTACACCTGCCGTATTTTTTAAGTCTGGCGTTCAAAAAAAACCATTTATTGCTAGGTTTAATAATATAAGCACGCTTATTCTTGACAAGAAGATCTTACCCAACACCATACTTGGTTTTTTAAATCCAGCTGAACGTAGTTTAACAGATACAGGGCTCATAAATAGCGCTATTAGTTTTAGGACTACATTGTTTTACAACAGAGGTAATCCCAAGTATAGTTTTGATTATACCTATATGAATGCGAGTTCTAAAACACTCCTAAGTAATGGATTTGACAGCAGATCTGCTTGGGATAACGTATTGAATGCACGCATTAATTTAGGGAGAATGTTCACCTTAGATACCCGTATGGTATTGGGGGATAAATTATATCTAAGTGAATTCTTTGGGGCACGAAGTTACCATTATGGTTTTTATGAGATAGAACCCAAGCTGCAAATGCTGATTAATAATACGTATCGCATTGAGCTGAAAACGAAATACTTTAATGCGGCTAACCTTGCAGAATACGGCGGCGAAAGCTCACGTAACATAGAAGTGGGCAGTGAGGTAAAGTATACCAAATCGACTAAAGGAGCCGTAAATGCAGCAGTTAGCTATATTAAGGTGAAGTATGATGGTGTGGCTGGCTCTACCTTAGGATACGAATTGCTTCGAGGTCTTCAAAACGGTAACAATGCAACATGGAAAATGGGGTATCAACGTACCATGTCAAATAATATTCAGGTGATTATAAGTTACGATGGGCGTAAAAGTGAATCTTCACCCGTGATTCATATTGGAAGATTGGTTGCTAGGTATTTATTCTAGTTACTAGAACCTTTTCCTTTTAAAAGTCGTGTCCCATCTTTTTCAAGCAACACAATTTTTTGTTTGTATAAACTGCCTAACGCTTTTTTAAATGCTTTTTTACTCATTTTAAAAGCTTTGTAAATCTCGTCAGGGTTGCTTTTGTCACTGTATTTAAAGAAACCATCATTTTTTATGAGAACATCTAAAACCGATTGAGTGGCCTTATCAATAACGTTACGGTAGCCCATGGGTTGTAGCGAAAGATCAACTTTGCCATCTGCTCTAATGTTCTTTACATAGGCTTTCATTTGATCACCTGGTCTTGCAGGTCTATGCACGTCAGAATGAAAGACAAGACCTTGGTACAATCCGTTGACTACCGCATTTATGCCTAAGTCACTTCTTCTGTACATCAGAATATCTACTTCTTCGCCTACTTCAATATCTAAGTCTTCCGTAAATAAAAAGTCTTCGATATTAGCCGATCCTATTAACCTATCCGATACATCATCAAGCATAAAAAATACAACATACCAGTCACCCACCTCCATTTTTACAGGTTGCTCGCTATACGGAACCAGCAGTTGTTTTACAATACCCATATCTACAAACGCACCAGCGGTGTTTACATCCATTACTTCGAGAAAAGCAAATTGCTCAAGCTCAACCTTAGGTTTTAATGTAGTAGCAGTAAGCCTTTGATCGTTGTCTTTGTAAACAAAAACCGATATATCATCACCTAATTTAAGCTCTGGAGCCACATAAGTATTAGGAAGTAGCACTTCATTGCCCACTTCATCCATAAGGTAGCATCCGTTATCCGTTGTTCTTGAGGCCTTTAATACTTGTGTTTTTCCTAACTCCATTTCGGGGGCAAAGGTAGGTCATACGCTATACTCTTTTGCTCAAAATATACAGATTGTAAATGTGGGTATAAAATGGGAGTGATTTCATTGAGGATTAGGGGTGTAGGTCTGAAAGGAGCGCTACTAATTTGGCTAAGCCAATATGCCTATGCAGGTAAATTTATCAAAAACAGCGATTCCATGAGGCGCATTTGCTAGCTCTGAGGTGAGGTCTTGACCGGCCCAATGCTCGTAATGTTTTCCGTTACGCCATAATTTACTTTCAGTCACGTCGTATACTCTATTTTGGAAGGCAATCCATATCATTTCCTTGTCTTGACCATTATGAAGACTCAACATTCTAGGAGATATTTTAGGTAAGTTGTTATCTTTCTTTTGCACGGATGTATTTTAGCCCTCAATTTTAGAGAAAATGAAGGTAAAAATCCTCATAGTATTCGTAATAGTATATATCCTTGCTGCTTTTGCTTGGCTTACTTTTTCATTGTTGAACTATGCTAATACAGACTATAATCTTAAAAATGATGTGCTTATGGCGGGCCTAAATGCCTGTACTTTACAGGTAATGCAAAACGCAAAGAATGGCAAATTGGGCAACGATACAACCCATGAATACTACCTGAAACAACTCAAAATAGAAGTAGATACAGCTCAGCTTAAGTCGTTTGTTCAAGCAAAATTTAACAATAACTATCTGGCATTGATAACCAGAATCAATCAAAAGGAACGAACCATTCAATTAGCTATTAACCCAAGCAAACTAGAAGACTTAGAATTAGAGCGCTTTCAACAACGTAATATTTGGATATATCAGAGCATTCTTTTGCTGGTTTTGGTAGCCGGAGGTATATATGGTGTTTTTTATACCATAGATAATATTTATCAGTTAAATAAGCGCCAAAATAACTTTTTGTTAAGCGTAACTCATGAGTTTAAAACACCCATTGCCTCTATACGCCTCATGTTACAAACCAGTAAGAATCCCAAGGTAAATGAAGAAAAGAAGGCAGAGTTAATCGAAAACAGTATTCAAAACACCTTTAGACTAGAAGAATTAGCCGAAAACATGCTCGTCAGCATGCAGATAGAAAATGATAAATATCAGTACGCACTTAGTGAATTAGATTTGAGTGAAATGGTAAATCAGATTATCGAAAATCAATGCATTAAAGGTGATATTACAGGAGATATACATTCTGGAATACACGTACAAGGGGATAATTTTATTTTACGAATGGTTATCAATAATTTAATCGAAAATGCATTTAAATACTCTGCTGATAAGCCAATAGAAGTGAATCTTTATACGCAAAATGATAAAAAAATAATAGAAGTAAAAGACCAAGGTATTGGTATTCCCAAAGAAGAGTATAAAAATATATTTAAGAAATTTTATCGAATCCAAGAAGAAGAGACAAGAACAACAAAAGGCACTGGATTAGGTTTATTTATAGTAAAAGAAGCCATTGAGCGTCATAACGGTAGCGTTTGGGTAAGTGTAAGTGAGCCTAAAGGGACGGTTTTTAAGATTATTCTTGGTTAAATTCATTTTTTGTGATAATAAACTGACTTTAGAATATGGAATTAATGACAAATTTGTATCGTATATAATAAAAATTGTATGTCGAAGAAAAGAATATTACTCGTAGAAGATGAGAAGCATCTAGCTGATACTATTAAGTTGAATTTAGAGATAGAGGATTACCATCCTATCGTGGTTTATGATGGATCTTCAGCAATAAACACATTCAAAGAGCAGCGCTTTGACTTAGTGATATTGGATATAATGATTCCTAACATAGATGGCATTGCCGTTTGTGAAAATATAAGACTGCATGATAATAATGTGCCCATTATGTTTTTAAGTGCTAGAAGCAGTGCTGAAGACAGGGTGCTTGGACTTAAAAAAGGTGCCGATGACTATATAACGAAGCCCTTTAACATTGAGGAGCTGATATTGCGGATTCATAAATTAATTAGTAGAAATGAAGATACGACAAAGGGTGATATCCTCGTAGAACATACTTTTGGATCAAATACAATCAACTTTGATAGTTACGAAGCCCATGGCAAGGACGGAAAATTTTCGTTAACTAAAAAAGAAGCCTTACTCCTTAAGCTGCTAATCGAAAATAAGGATGAGGTGGTAAGCAGGGAAAAAATATTGCAGACGGTATGGGGTTACTCTGTTTATCCAAGTACAAGAACAATTGATAACTTTATACTTGCTTTTAGAAAATATTTTGAACCTGATCCCAAAAATCCAAAATACTTCTTATCTCTAAGAGGCGTGGGCTATAAATTTACATCTTAATTCTACATAAGACTAGGTTATCTGTTTATAACTTGGTGCACACACGGCAAAAGTCCACTGTGGATGTAATACCTTTGCAGCTTATTATTATATGCACGAGCAAATTCTTATCATCGACTTCGGTTCGCAATTTACCCAGCTTATAGCGCGTAGAATACGTGAGCTTAATATATATTGTGAAATACATCCATTTAATAACCTACCAGAGTTAACCTCAGATATTAAGGGTATAATCTTATCTGGAAGCCCCGCTTCTTGCACACAACCTGATGCTCCAGTCGCAGATATTGATATTATGAATCTATCTGTTCCCGTACTTGGATTATGTTATGGTGCCCAGTTTTTAGCGGCTAGTAACGGTGGTAAAGTGGAGAAATCAATACATAGAGAATATGGCCGTGCCAACATTACTAAAGTAACCGAAGATAGACTGCTGAAAGGTATGGAAAACGGAAGTCAAGTGTGGATGAGTCATGGCGATACCATTTTAGAAATGCCAGAGGGCACGACGACCTTGGCCAAAACAGATAGTATTCCAGTAGCTGCATATCGATTTACACATAAAGAAATATATGCTGTACAGTTTCACCCAGAGGTAAGCCATAGTACAGACGGTACGCTTTTGCTTCAAAATTTTACAAAAAACATATGTGGATGTATCGGTGACTGGACGCCTGCACACTTTGTAACCGAAAGTGTTGCGCATTACAAAGAACAAATTGGCACTGATAAAGTGATAATGGGACTATCTGGAGGGGTAGATAGCTCGGTGGCAGCTTTCATTTTGCATAGAGCTATTGGTAATCAATTAGTGGGCATATTTGTCAATAATGGAGTCTTGCGTAAAGGTGAGTACGAACAAGTACTTGAAGCATACAAAGGTCTAGGTCTTAATGTAATTGGTGTAGATGCATCAGAGATGTTTATTAGCCGTTTAAACGGAGTGTCAGATCCAGAAACCAAACGAAAAATTATCGGAAACACGTTTATTGAAGTATTTGATAAAGAAGCAAGTAAAATTGCAGATGCTAAATGGCTAGGTCAAGGTACTATATATCCAGATGTGATCGAATCTGTGTCCGTTAACGGGCCTTCAGCGACCATCAAGTCACACCATAACGTAGGGGGCTTGCCAGACGATATGGTACTTAAACTAGCCGAGCCACTTCGCTTGTTGTTTAAAGATGAAGTACGCAGAATAGGGGCAGAGCTGGGAGTCCCAAAAATAATTTTAGAAAGACATCCTTTTCCTGGACCTGGATTAGCTATACGTATAATTGGTGAAATCACCTATCGCAATGTGGCTATTCTTCAAGAGGCAGATGCTATCTTTATCAATGAAATGAAGGAGTTTGGCATTTATAACGATATTTGGCAGGCCGGTGCTATATTTTTACCGGTACAATCTGTTGGAGTAATGGGAGATGAGCGCACGTATGAAAACGTAATCGCATTAAGAGCCGTAACTTCGGTAGATGGAATGACCGCAGACTGGGCCGATCTTCCTCATAAATTTCTGGCTTTCGTTTCGAATAAAATAATAAATCAAGTAAAAGGTATTAATAGAGTAGTGTATGATATTAGCTCCAAACCACCAGCAACGATTGAATGGGAATAATATAAGTTTAAAAAAAATTAAAAAAAGAACACATCTTTATAATTTTGCATAGCTTTGCATTATTAAAAAATTATATCACTAAAAATTTATAGTATGAAATCAAAATTATTTATCGTCGGAGTTCTCGTTAATTTATTGATTGGAGTTACTGGCATTGCATTTGCTCAACAAGAGTCAGAGTCATCTTTTCCAGCAGGAACTGTAGCTGGTCTAAATTTTGAAAAAACAACCCATGATTTTGGTACATTTAATGAGGTAGATGGTCGTGTAGAAACGGTATTTGTATTTCAAAATACGAGCAAAGAAAATTTAGTAGTAAGTAGAGTGCAAGCTTCTTGCGGTTGCACTACCCCTGATTGGTCGAAAGAACCTATCGCACCAGGTAAAAAAGGATTTGTAAAAGTATCTTATAATCCAGCTGGTCGTCCAGGTAACTTCAATAAGAGTGCTACTGTAAGTACGAATTTGGGTTCTCAAGTACTATATATTAAAGGTCAGGTAGTGCCGGTAGCGAAACCCGCCAAATAACTAATAAGCAACTCTTTTTTATGTTAACCCACATTGAAATCAGTGTGGGTTTTTCATTTATTTATGTACCTTTGTTTATCTGTTCTTAGTATAAAAATATGACAATTAAATATTCACTCGTACTCGTTTCTCTAGCCTTTGCACTACATTTGCAAGCGCTTACTTTTCAGGATACAACACATAAGTTTGGCGTCATACAAGAAGAAGATGGCGAGGTGTCTACCGTATTTACATTTACCAATACAGGCACGCAACCCATTTCTATTGCAAGTGTGTATCCCGCATGTGGCTGTAGTGCTACCCGATGGGAACCCGAGAATGTGCGTGTTGGCGAGAAAGGACGTATTTATGTTACATTCGACCCAACGGAAAGACCTGGAACTTTTGATAAAGATATTTTTGTGTATAGCAATGATGCTACCGTAAAACTGTCTATACAAGGTACGGTTGTGCCGAGCAAGCAAACTATCATCAAATTATATCCGTATGTATTTCAGGCTCTGCGGTCGGACAAAAACACCCTTGATTTTGGAACGCTATTGCACACGCAATCTACTACACAGTATATGACGTTTTTTAATGATTCAGAAGAGAGTGTTACGCTTAGCTTTTTGCATTTACCATCGTTTATGCGTACGCAAGAAGAATCCTATGAACTCTTGCCGTCTCAGGAACGCATCATTCCTATCAACATTGTGCCATTGGACGAAGATATATGGAGTATAGTATCCGAAAAGCTGGTCGTGGTAGAGAATGAAAAGCCAAGCAACGCCGTGCTTCTTCGTGCTATAATAGAAGAAGATTTTTCGGTCTTATCACCCAAAGAGCGTAATCGAATGCCCAAAGCGGTATTGTCTGCACAAAAGATAGCCTTTGGACAAGTGAAACAGCCTAAAGTGGTATCAGAAACCGTAACCTTAAAGAACGAAGGTAAACGCAAGCTATATATACGAAATGTAATAGTATCAGACAATGCCTTGTCTGTTACATGCCCAAAGAAAAAACTCTCTCGCAATGCGAAAGTAAAAATTAAGTTCACCTTGCAATCAGAAAAAACATTAGGAGAAAGAGATATTACTGTACAGATTATTACCAACGACCCCGTTAATCCAGTACAAAATATAAGCGTTATGTCGAACGTATTCAAATAAGAAACATAGATGGAACACCTAGAAAATAATGATAAATATGCAGGATTGCTTGTGAATAAAGGCATCGCTAAGCCACCTATTGTGAACCCGAACTTAGCTGCATCGAAGAAAAAACGGAGGATTTTTACGGTTGATGATTATGTAGAAGGTATTTTGAAAGGAAACAGAACGGTTTTAAGTCAAGCTGTTACCTTGGTCGAAAGTGCCAAACCAGAGCATTATGCAATGGCTCAAGAAGTGATAGATAAATGCTTACCTTTTGCGGGGAAATCTGTTCGTATAGGCATTACAGGTGTACCAGGTTCAGGCAAAAGTACGTTTATCGAAGCTTTAGGGATGCATGTGGTACAGCAACAAAAGAAATTAGCTGTACTCGCCATAGACCCAAGCAGTCAGCGTACCAAAGGGAGTATATTGGGCGACAAAACACGTATGGAAGATTTGTCCGTACACGAAAATGCATTTATTCGTCCTTCCCCTTCAGCGGGTTCGTTGGGTGGTGTAGCACGAAAAACACGAGAAACCATCATTTTGTGCGAAGCAGCAGGTTTCGATACTATTTTTGTTGAAACAGTTGGGGTAGGACAATCGGAAATAGCCGTGCATTCAATGGTTGATTTCTTTTTGCTTTTGCAAATTACAGGTGCAGGTGATGAGTTGCAAGGTATTAAAAGAGGCATTATGGAAATGGCTGATGGTATTGTTATCAACAAAGCTGATGGAGTAAATATTGACAAGGCAGAAATAGCAAAAACGCAATACAAAACAGCTCTTTCGTTGTTTCCGATGCACGAATCTGGTTGGAAACCACAGGTGTTAACCTGTTCTGCTTTTTATAAATTAAATATTGATGCTGCGTGGAATATGTTGTTGGAGTATGTTGCGTTTACGCAGGATACCAATTTTTTTGAAATAAAAAGACGCCAACAAGCTACGTATTGGATGTACGAAAGCATTAATCAAGAACTAAAAACGAATTTTTACATGCATCCCCAAATTAAATCGTTGCTGAAAGAAATGGAAGCAAAAGTCATTGCTGGCGAAATTAGTTCCTTTATAGCCGCTAGGCATTTATTAGATTCTTATAAAAACCAATAAAAGTAGCCGTCTTGCCAATGAAGCATTTTTTACTATATGCCTTGTGTGTATGTGCATTGCTGTCTTGTTCGCAATTATTGCAGAAGAACGAAACAGTGGAGGTGCATGGTACTATTTCTGACGACAGGTTCGATACGCTTTTTGTCTATCAACAATTAGCAGATAAGACTTGGTCGATAGTAGATACTGTACAGGTGCTTGATAGTGCATTTTTATATCGTGCCAATTTACATGCAGATAATCAGTTGGTATTGTTTCAGTTAGGTAATAAAAGGCCCATTCCGATATGCTTGGAAGATGGTAGAATCGATGTCAGTATTCCAGCAAATAATGTACATGATGCCGTGATTACGGGTTCGTCAGTGCACGATGAATACATGGCTTTTCAAGATAGTATAGCCTCTATTTTACACACGCAATTGAGATACTATAAAACGGCAATTGTGGCAAATAGTGATGGGGATAAAGAGAAATCCGCTCGTTACTATCAGCAGTTTGCTGACAGTAAAAAGGATATTTACTTATTTTTGTATAAAAAGAAAGGAACAAATATGCCATCTGCTCCTTTTCTGTACCTTGTAGAAATGTACAAATCGTATCTCACAGATACTCAATACACTTCTCTTATTCCATAAAAATCAACTTACTCTTTTACTGCAGAACCTTCTACGGCTATTTGACGTTTGAAGGTTTCTCCCAGTGACATCAGTGTTTCGGTACTTGCGATACCTTTGATGCTTTGCAATCTATCGTGAATTATGTTCAAAAAATCACTGTTATTGCGGGCATATATTTTAATAAACATGGCATATTTCCCTGTGGTGTAATGACATTCTACTACTTCAGGTATTTTTAATAGCTCAGCTACTACTTCTTTAAAGAAATTAGCATCTTTCAAGAAAATACCCATATAAGCACAGGTATTGTAGCCAATTTTTACTGGGTCGATAATAAATTCAGATCCTTTAATTACGCCTACTGAAATTAATTTCTGAACACGTTGGTGGATGGCAGCACCCGAAACATTACACTCACGTGCGACTTCTAAAAAAGGAGTGCGTGCATTTTTGGAGATTAATTGTAAGATTTTTTCGTCTAAACTGTCTAATTGATAGTGTGCCATGTCTATATTGCTTTTAAATTGTATGCAAAAATACTAAATTTATTTAATATTTCTCTTTTTATTCTTGGTTATTAGCGTTAAAATTTTATAAACCAACAGTTTACTGTGCAAATATCCTTCTTTCGATTTGTTACCAACCTTGTTTTTCTTAGAAACTATCAAAAGTAGATTATTTTTCTACAAATGTGTATTGTATTTTACTAAATGATGTATCTTTGTGTTTTATAATACTGTTATAAAGCATTAATTATATGGCAAATAGACGTGCGAAAGATATCAAACCCATCCAAGAGACGGCTGATATATGGAAGCTCTTAACGGCTGAACAGGCTCGCTTTCTTCAAGATAATATAGAAGTTATTGTTGCTAAAAAGAACGAACGTGTGTATTCTGAGAAGGATATTCCCTCTCATTTGTTTTCCATGGTTAGCGGCAAGGTAAAAGTATATAAAGCGGGTGTTGGTGGACGCAATCAGATAGTACGTGTAATAAAACCCAACGAGGTGTTTGGGTATCGGGCTATGTTTGCACACGAAGAGTATGTAACGTCTGCTACGGCTATCGAACCCTGTGTTATCTATGCCATTCCCGAGGAGGTTATCGTTTCCTTGATTAAATTAAACCCTGAATTAGCGTTTGCTTTTATTCAATTTTTATCTGTTGATTTGGGTATTTCTGATGCAAGAACGGTAACGCTTACGCAAAAACACATACGCGGACGCTTGGCTGAATCATTGCTTTTTTTAAAAGACAACTATGGTTTGGAGTCTGATGGAGCTACTATCTCCATTTATTTGTCTAGAGAAGATTTAGCAAGTTTATCGAACATGACCACCTCCAATGCTATACGTACATTGTCGCTATTTGCCAATGAGGGCGTAATAGAAGTTGATGGACGGAAAATAAAGATATTAGACGAGGACACTCTGTTTAAAACTAGTAAGTTTGGCTGATAACCCACTTTTTTATTGCTTCTTAAGGGTAAATAGAAACTCTAATCCTCCTGTTTCGTGTGGTTTAGCCGAAACTCTACCTTGATGGAAAGCTATGGCATTTTTCACTATCGCTAATCCCAGTCCTGTGCCGCCCATCTTGCGAGAACGCCCTTTGTCTATTCTATAAAAGCGGTCAAAAATACGGTTGAGGTGATTTTCTGATACACCGCCTCCAGTATCAGCGTAAGAAAAATAATAAAAATCTTTGTCTGTGCGATAGCAGTTAATAATGATGCTAATATTATCTCCAGCATAATGCAGGCTGTTGTCTATAAAATTTCTAAACACAGAATAAAGTAGTGAATAGTTGCCCATAATTGCCATGTTCGGTTTCAAAAAGACTTCCAAGTGTATGTTTTTCTCCTCTATTTCGAGCGATACATCTTGCAATACACCTTCAATGATATCATTTAATACAAGAGCTTCTTTTTCAACGGTGTACGATCCTTCGTCTAATGTATTGAGCAAAGAAATATCTCGAAGTAAATAACTAAGTCGAATAGCTTGAGCATGACACCGCTTGATAAAGAAATCTTTCTTTTCTTGTTCCATGTCAGGGTTTTCTATCAAAGTCTCCATAAATCCTTGAATGCTACTTACAGGAGTTTTTAGCTCGTGCGAAATATTTTGAGTAAGCTGTTTTTTTATAAAATTGTGTTGTATTTGTTTACTGATATCATTGATGGAAATTTCAAATGTTTTGTCCTGAAATATAATACAACGCACTAATAGTGTGTAGTCATTTTTCTCAATCTCTACAATTTTATCTTTTACTTCGTTTGATTTGTTCTTGTTGTATTGATTGTCGTTCAAAAAACTCGTAATAGGCGAAAACTCAGCCAAGGAAAAAATGCTATCAGGAGTGCTAATTTTTTTATTTGAAATGAGGTTGATATATTGAATGAAAATCTCGTTTGCCAAAATTTCTTTGCGCTCAAACGTATAGATAGCAAGTCCCTCTTGCGATATTTGCAGGTGTTTGAACAGCTTTTCTTTTTCTAAAGATAAGGCATCTTTGGTGGTAGATAAATTTTTATATGTATTAACAATGAATGAGGATATTTCTTTAAATTCTTGGCTAAAAAAGAGGAGGTCATCTTCAGTCTCTTCTTTTTTTTCAATCTTAAGAATTAACTTTTTTAAGTTCTTTACCGTATTTAATAATTTATTACTTACTAAATAAAAAGCCATACTTGCCAAGCTTAATACAAACAACATGAAGAAAGAGGCAGTAAAATTGCGGATATTCCACACATCGCTTGTTATATAATGGTATGGAATAGAGGCAAGTACGGTTTTCTCTCCATACTTCTTGCCAAAATAGAAATACGATTTTTTTGATTGCTCTTGGCGTACAATGAGCGTATTTTCGTTTGTGGCTTTTTCATTGAATACGGCAAGAGCGGCTTTTGATACTTCACACATAAGAGAGTCAGTTACCGTTGTAGTAGCATACACACTCTTGCCTACAGAGTCGAACACTGCAATATATACATCTTTATTTTGTAATTCAGAGACAAAAGTGTCGGGTATCTTTATGTCTGTGGAAGTTTGGATATTGAGCTCGATTATATCGGTATAAAACTGCAAAGTTTGCGTATATCGCTCCTTTACCATGTGCTTTTCGTATTGCAGATTAATAGCAAATATGACACCTGCAAAGAAGAGGAAAATGGCTAAAAAAGAAAAAATCAGCTTTTTAAATATAATCATAACCGTAGTCGCTTTCTAATTAGACGTTTCAAAACAATATCCGTAGCCTAATCGAGTAACTACATTCTTATCATAAGGTTCAATCTTTTTGCGTAAGCGGGTAATGTTAACATCAATGGTTCTGTCTGTAACAGGCGCATCATTCCAAATCTGACCTAAAATATCTTCGCGAGAGAACACATTATTGGGTTGGCTCATCAGTAAACTTAACATCTCAAATTCCTTTTTCGTTAAGCTGATTTCTTTTTTGTCAATAAGGGTGGTTTTGGTTGTTAGGTTGAGGAGCAATTGTTCAAACCGCAATATTTTATCTTTCGACATGGGAGCACCGTCTTTTTGTTCAGAGGTGCGTTTTAATAGTACGCGTACTCTTGCCAATACTTCTTTGATGGAATATGGTTTGGTGATATAGTCGTCTGCCCCAATATTGAACCCTGTAAGAGTGTCGTTTTCAGTATCTTTAGCTGTTACAAAGATGATGGGTATATGTGCTGTTTCGTCATCTTTCTTTAATAACGCGCCAAGTTTGAATCCAGACATTTCACCCATCATAACGTCTAGCAAGAATAAGCTGTATTCCGACAGATTCTTCTTTAGTGCTTCTTCGGCAGAATAGGCAATATCTACCAAGTAACCATCTTTTTCGAGGTTGTACTGTAAAATATCGCACAAATCTTCTTCGTCATCAACTACTAAAATTTTATATGTACTCATAATCTAGGTGTTTTTTTACAAAGATATTTATTTTATTGGTATTATATTACTATCGCAAACTATAATTTGAACATGTAGCTATATTCTATTGATTTATTTAATTTTGGTTTTTATTTTTTACCGAATTGTAATATCTCGTATTTTGTGCCTCAAAAATGATAGTTGTAAATGATTATACCGTATTTTTGTATTTGTAAAATATACATGTATTATGAGAGCCAAATATAAATTAGGTTTAGTTTTAAGTGGAGGAGGGGCGAAAGGTTTTGCTCATTTGGGGGTGATTAAAGCTATTGAAGAAAAGGGGTTGAAGCCAGATATCATTTCGGGTGTGAGCTCGGGGGCATTAATGGGTCTCTTGTATGCTGATGGAAAAAGTGTAGAGGAAATAATGAAGTTTTTTGAAAAAGCATCGCTTTTTGAAGCTATAACGACTTCTTTCCCCCGATTAGGATTGATGAATCCTTCTAAATTTAAAAAACAATTGCGTTCTTTTTTGTCTGCGAAATCGTTTGAAGAGTTGAAAACACCCTTTGTCGTCAATGCAACAAATATTACCGATGGTAAAATGACGATTTTCCGTTCGGGTGAGTTTCTGGTAGAGGCTGTTATTGGCTCGTCTAGTATGCCTATGTTATTTGCTCCACAAGAAATTGAAGGCAAGCAGTACCTTGATGGAGGTGTTTTTTGCAACATGCCTGTTTCTCCTATTCGTGCCGAATGCGATTACATAATCGGTGTACACGTTAATCCGATTTGCGAAGAAACGAAAGCAGATAGTATTTTGGAAATAGGAGTCCGAGTCTTGCATTATGCCATACAATCAAGTACTGTGAGCGAAAAGAAATTGTGCGATTTGGTGATTGATGTGAAAGAGGTGAAAAAATACGGTATGTTTGATTTGAACAAAAAGCAAGAGATTTTTGATTACGGATACACCAAAGCTAAAGAAATGCTAGAGAATTTTGTAATGGAGTAATCCTTATACTTTATATACATGCATATAAAGTGCTGCTTGTATTTCTGCAAATTGCTTTTCTGCCAATATGTTAGGATAACTCATAATGTGCATCTCAAGCGGCAAGGTCGTAGGGTGTAGTGCAGGTTGTGTGTAGGGATAAGTATTGAGTTTAAATTCATTCTGTGTATAAAACTTAATTCTGCGTTCTGAAAGCCTCTCGGTAGCATATTCCACTTCCAATATAATCGGTGTAGGAAATTGATTTTTAATTATCGACAGGACTTGCTCTCCAATACCTTTGCCTTGTTCTGACGGCATGATGGCGAGATAAAAGAGAAAAGTGAACGAAGGAAAAATGACTAGACTCACCATGCCAATAGTCTCTTCGTTATTCAGTATTGCATACAACTCTATTTTGCACTGCGAAGGTATTTCGTGTGTCGTTAACGAAGAAAAAGCAACCTTCTCTTCCAACGGAAAACTGCTTTCGTAGATAGTTTGCACAGGGTATATTTCCTCCCATTTATCCGTATGGATTATTCTGATTTTTATCATGACCAACTAAAAAAAGCGGGCACTCTAAAAGTTTCCCCGCTTTGATGTACAATGATGTAATAATGGTTTGCTTTTAATTTCTCCTACCTAAAAATATAAAAATATAATATACCAAGGTAGCTAACGAACCCAATGCTGCGACTACGTATGTGTAGGCTGCCCATTTAAGTGCGTCTTTGGCTTCGCTGGCATTCGATACATTGGTGATTCCAGCATCTGATAACCATACTAAAGCCCTGCTACTAGCGTTTATTTCAACGGGTAGGGTGACAAAACTAAATAAGGTGGTAAAAGCGAATAGCACAATGCCTGCCAATAGTATTTCGGGCACAGCATTAATTAACAGTATGCCTGCAAGCAATACCCATTGAACCCAATTGGATGAAAAACTTACCACGGGTACTAATTTCGATCGCATGGTTAAAAATGTGTATGCAGTAGCATGTTGCACAGCGTGTCCGCACTCGTGAGCTGCTATGGCAGCTGCGGCTACACTGTTGGAGCCATATACTCCACGACTCAAGTTCACCGTTTTATTCGCAGGATTATAATGATCCGTTAAGTGTCCTTCGGTAGAGATAACGGTAACATCGTAAATGCCCTTGTCACGGAGCATTTTTTCTGCCACATCTTTGCCCGTCATGCCATTCGATAAGGGTATTTTTGAATACTTCTCGAATTTAGATTTTAAACGATGCTGAATAAGCCAGCTACTTAGAGCTACTAGTCCAAAAATAATGTAAATAATCATGTCCGTTTTTTTTAGTTATTGATTCTATGCGATTAGTGAATCAAAAATCTTGCCAATTACCTTATTGTCAGCGTTAAAAAACCTCTTTTATTCGTTAATGTAGCGTAAAATAGTTTGTTCACGGTCTGGACCTACAGATACAATGCGAATAGGCACTTCCAATTCATCTTCTAAGAAATCCAAATAATCATTGAATTTCAACGGAAACTGACTTTCTTTTTGCATTTTTGACATATCCGTTTTCCATCCTGGAATTTCCGCATATATAGGTTCTAGGGTAGAATCAATTTCGTATGGGAAATAATCTACTTCTTCTCCATTTATTTTGTAGCCAACGCACATTTTAATGGTGTCAAATTCATCTAACACATCACTTTTCATCATAATGAGTTGAGTAACGCCATTAATCATGATGGCATATTTAAGTGCTACTAAATCAATCCAACCACATCTGCGAGCACGTCCAGTGGTAGAGCCAAATTCATTTCCTTTTGCACGCATTTTTTCTCCATCATTATCGAATAATTCTGTTGGAAAAGGACCACTACCCACACGGGTACAATACGCTTTCATAATACCAAACACTTCTCCAATTTGAGTAGGAGGTACGCCCAAGCCAATACATACGCCTGCCGAAATGGTATTTGATGAAGTAACAAATGGATACGAGCCAAATTCAATGTCTAGCATGGTGCCTTGTGCTCCTTCTGCCAATATTTGCTTGTCGTTGGCTATCATGTTGTTTACCACATGTTCGCTGTCGATAAGCTCAAAGCGTTGAAGTACTTTTGTAGCCTCCATCCATTCTTCTTCCAAGCCATCTAATGAGTATTCAAAACCCATTTGGTCGAGCATTCTTGTATGTTCAGCTATTTTTTTTGTGTATTTTTCGGTAAAATTGTGCGTTAAATCGCCTACACGCAATCCCGTGCGACTTACCTTGTCGGCATACGTTGGTCCAATACCTTTCAATGTCGAACCAATTTTGTCATTCCCTTTTTGAGCCTCCTGAGCTGCATCTATCAAGCGATGAGTAGGTAATATAAGGTGTGCTTTTTTTGAAATGACTAATTTTTTGGATAAATCATATCCCGAATTTTCGAGTTTCTCAACTTCTTTTCTAAAGATAATAGGGTCGATAACAACACCATTACCAATAATATTTATTTTGTCTCCCTGAAAAATGCCTGATGGAATAGTGTGTAAAACAAATTTTTTACCATCAAATTCAAGGGTGTGTCCAGCATTTGGTCCACCTTGAAATCTTGCAATTACGTCATATTTAGGTGTAAGTACATCAATTACTTTCCCTTTTCCTTCGTCTCCCCATTGCAAGCCTAATAAAACATCTACTTTCATTCTTTCTAGTTACTTCAATATTATACTTTAACCGTTAATTTTTTGTTTTTTGAACCCGTAAAGATACTCTTTTTTTTATTAGTCAAATACAAAAGTTTTAACTTATGCACCTTTTTCTACTACTTTTTATGTGAAATTTGAGTGGTTATTTTTGTGGATTCAAAAAAAGCCTTACTTTTGTAGCACGTTAACTATAAAATAAAGAAAAAATGGCTCACTTAATTACAGAAGATTGTATTGCTTGCGGTACATGTATCAGCGAATGTCCTGTTGAAGCAATTTCAGAAGGCGATATCTATGTTATCGATGCTGATGTATGCACAGATTGTGGAACTTGTGTGGATGTATGTCCAACAGAAGCGATTAAGCCTGTTTAAGTAAACAGTTATACAACCAAAACAAGAAAGTGAGTAACTATCGGTTGCTCACTTTCTTTATATTTTGGAAGTACGGTTTCGTAGTCGTTATAGCGTATTTTCAGCAGATGAATTTTCTTTTTCTTTGCTTTCGCTCTCTAGCTCTGCCTTGCTAGTGCGAATATAGCCCAATACATCAGACAGGGCTTCTTCAAATTTATCAAAATCTTCTTTGTAAAGAAATATTTTGTGTTTTTCAAAAGAAAACTGCCCGTCTTCGCCCGTGCTTTTTTTCTTACTTTCCGTAATAGCAATGAACAAGTCGTCTCTTCTATCTTTTTTTACGTCTAAATAATAGATGCGTTTTCCTGCTTTTACTGCTTTGGAAAATATAATTTCTTTTTCCTCTTTTTTCTCAATAATTACTTTTTCTTCTGTGGGAGAAGGGGGTGTTGATTTCTTAAAAAATAGCATATCCTTTACTTTAATAGGTCTAATTCAATTTCATCAATGCGTTACAAATTTGCAGAATTTTTTGTTGAAAAACAAACTATTTCTAAAAAAAACGTTTTTTCTGACAAAAAATAGACTTTTTATTCAGAGGAGTGTGTGGCAATGAAAAATATACCCTATCTTTGTATTATAAACTTGTATCATAAAGATGATAAATAGAACTTTAATTCGCATCAAAACAGTACAGATAATGTACGCTTTTTTAAACAATTCTGGCAAAACGCTTCCGTCTGCAGAAAAGGATCTACTCTTTAGTTTAGAAAAGACCTATGAACTCTACAACCTCTTACTTCTTTTATCCATAGATATTACTGAGTATGCTCAAAAAAAAATAGATTTGGGCAGGAGAAAACTTCGTCCTACAGAAGAGGACTTAAATCCAAATGTGCGGTTTGTTGATAATTTGTATATCGCACAGTTAAAGACCAATATTACGCTTAATGCGTATGTAGCCGACAAGAAAATTTCGTGGTCAGAGGATACTGATTTAGTGAAGAAGCTGTACGATTCTATACTCGAGTCTTCTGTATATCAGGATTATATGGCGAATAAAGAAAGTAGCTATGAGGCAGATAAACAAATGTGGAGAAAATTATACAAAAAAATATTATTGCCCGACGAAACGTTAAATGATAGGTTGGAGTCTTTGAGTATTTTTTGGAATGATGATATCGAAATAGTGGTGAGTTTTGTGGAAAAAACAATCAAACGTTTTGCTGCTGAAAATGGGGCGTATCAAGAGATATTGCCCATGTACAAAGAGGTGGATGACAAGGAATTTGCTCTCAAACTTATTCGCAATGCCGTGTTGGAAGACAAACAATTTACCCAACTGATTGAAGAATATACTAAAAATTGGGAAATAGATAGAATTGCCTTTATCGATAGGGTAATTATGAAAGTAGCACTTGCTGAAATTACGGATTTTCCGTCTATACCTGTTAATGTAAGTTTGAATGAGTACATTGAAATAGCGAAGGTGTATAGCACGGATAAAAGTAGTGTATTTGTAAATGGAGTGTTGGATACAGTCGTAACATCGTTAAGAAACTCAAATAAATTATTAAAAGTAGGTTTTTTCTCAAAGGATACGAAATAAAAGAATTAAATTTGTTCAAATTTTAAAACAATATAAATATGTTAAGCATTTTATTACAAGCAGGCGCAACAGCCGATGGACCAATGGGACAATATGGTTCTTTGATTATGATGGCTCTTATTTTTGTGGTTTTCTATTTCTTTATGATTAGACCACAAATGAAAAAGCAAAAAGAAATTAAGAAATTTCGCGATACAATTGCCGTTGGCGATAAAGTGATTACCACAGGTGGTATTTATGGTAAAGTAAAAGATATCAAACAAGATTCTTTTGTACTAGAAATCGCAGATAATGTACGCGTAACAGTAGATAAAAATTCTGTATTTGCTACTGCAGCAGATGCTCCTACTACTCGCTAGAATGTTTTATTTAACTGCCGAAACATGTATGTGAATAGGCTGTCTATTTTTTTGTATGACCTAACAAATAAGATGAAGGTGCTCTTGCTAAATAAGAACGCCTTGATCTTTTTGTTTTTTTGTATAGCAGCAACTATTTTTTGGTTTGTTGTGGTGCTCGATAAGGTATATGAAACACGTGTTTCTATTCCTATCTCCTATAGGAATGTGCCTGTGGATATACAAATTCTTAACGATATGCCGACCCATGTTGATGTGAAGATTCGTGATAAGGGTGTGAGTTTGCTCGTGTATAAACAAACTCGTTTTTTTGACTCTTTGGTGTTTGATTTTAGTCGATATACGTTTGTGCAAAATAGTATGAGTGTTTCTACTAGTAGCGTGTTTGAAAAACACATTGTCGATAAAATTTCTTCTACTTCTGTTATTGAAGAATATTATCCGCAAACAATGGACTTTCGGCGAATAAAATTAAGTAAAAAGCGTGTTCCTGTAAAATTGTTGGATAATATATCGTATCAGACACAGTATAATTTGGCTGACGATATCGTTATTTCTCCTCCTGAAGTTACTATTTATGGTGCAAAAGAAATGCTGGATACCATTCTTTTCGTTTATACAGAAGAGTTGAAGGAAGATAATCTAAAAGATTCGTTGACTATGCCTATTTTTCTGAAAGCAATTCCGCATACGCATATATCTCCAGCTAAGGTTTCGGTATTTTTGCCTGTTGAGATGTTTACAGAATCTTCTCTACTTGTTCCTGTTACGGTACTGAATCTCCCTAATAATTTGACTGTAAGAACGATTCCGTCAGAAGTTGAAGTGCGTTTTCAGGTTGGGAAAAGTAAATACAATCAATTGAAAGCATCGAACTTCTTGCTCACAGTCGATTATGCTACTATTGTAAAAAGCACATCAAGACAGCAACTTATAAAGTTGGAAAAATTTCCTGCATATGTACATAATGTGAAGACGAACATCATGGAAGTTGATTGTTTGATAGAGATAAAAGAATAAGCGGATGTTAAAATTAGGTATTACTGGTGGTATAGGGAGTGGAAAATCTCATGTGTGTAAATTGTTGGAAACGATAGGTATAGCTGTTTTTTATTCCGATATTATAGGCAAAGAAATTACGAATACGAATCCAATAGTACGTAAGGAAATTACTAACCTACTTGGCGAGGAAGCGTATAAAAATGACGTGGTAAATGCCCGTTTTGTAGCGAAACAAATATTTGAAGATGCCGATTTATTGAAGAAAATAAACGGAATTATTCATCCTCAAGTATTTTCCCAGTTTGAGCTTTGGTGTATCCAACATACTGGCGACAAGGTGGTGGTGATGGAATCTGGTATTTTGTTTGAAAGTGGGTTTGACAAATATGTGGACAAAACCATTGTGGTAACAGCTCCCCTGCAAATGCGTATTGACCGTATTATGCATCGGGATAAAATTACGTATCCAGAAGTAGAAGCTCGTATCAATAACCAGATGCTTGACGAAGAGCGGGAAGCTAAAGCTGATTACATTATTAAAAATGATGGAATTGAACACTTGCCTTCACAGATTTTCACTCTTCTTAAAAATATCAACTATTAGTTTCTCTTGACCTTATAGTGGCACGAAAACTTTCCTTTCGAGATAGATGATAGTTTAGAGGAAATCATTTGTCGTCTCATGGGTGATATTCTATCTGTAAATACGTGTCCTTCAATGTGGTCGTATTCGTGCTGCATTACTCTACTGGGATATCCACTATATGTTTCGGTGCGTTTTTCCCAATTTTCCGTGTAATATTCGATGGTGATAGTGTTTTTTCTACGCACTGTCTCAGAAATGCCAGGGATGCTTAAACATCCTTCTTCAAGTGTCGTTTCTTCTCCTTCAAACGAAGTAATAGTAGGGTTTATCATCGCCTTTTTAAAGTCTGTAAAGCTAGGCTCTTCATCAGCTAAGATAGTTAAATCTACAATAAACAAGCGTATCGGTAGCCCGATTTGTGGAGCAGCCAAGCCTACACCTTCGGCATAGGTTAAGGTGTCGAACATGTCGGCAATGAGTTGGGGCAATTGAGGATAATCTTTGTCAATAGGAGCTGCTATTTTTCTTAACACAGCGTCTCCATATACTGTAATGGGGCGTATCATATTGGTAAATTATTTTGTTTTGTGCTTTCTAAATAACTTTGTAGCATAATGGTTGCACTAATCGTATCTACTAAAGCTTTATTTTGTCTTGCTTTTTTGTTCAAACCTGCTTCGAGCATGGTGCGGTGAGCTAACACAGAGGTAAAACGCTCATCTATAAATTCAATGGGAATATGAGGCATCTTTTTTTTTAGTGTTTGCACAAAAGGAGTAATGTATTTCATCGACTCAGATGGCTCATAGTTCATCTGCTTGGGCAATCCGACAATGATTTTATCCACAAGTTCTGCCAGAATATATTTTTCTAGAAATGAAAAAATTTCTTTGCTTGAAACAGTAGTTAAACCATTAGCAATCAATTGCAACGTGTCTGTTACGGCAATGCCTACACGTTTTTTCCCATAGTCGATAGCTACAATTCTTCCCATATTCTGATGTCAAAAGTAGATATAAAGACTTAGATACACAAATTTGCTGTGTTTTTTTAGAAAATTCAGCTTATTTTTAACGTTACACTCAGTATCATCGGGCAGGTCTGCAAAAAATACGTATCTTTGTACTCAAATATAGGATAAGATAGTATGGCGAAAATTATTGTTACAGGAGGTGCAGGATATATTGGTTCGCACACCGTGGTAGAACTACAAACAGCTGGTTATGAAGTGGTAATTATTGACAATTTGTCCAATTCATCAAAAGATGTATTGCAAGGCATTGTTTCTATTACGGGCATCATGCCACATTTTGAAGAAATGGATTGCACCAATTACGAAGCTTTAAAAAAGGTATTTGATGCACATGCTGATGCACAAGCTATTATTCATTTTGCGGCAAGCAAGGCGGTAAATGAATCCATCGAAAAACCTCTTTTGTATTACCGCAACAATTTGGTGTCATTGATGAATTTGTTGGAGTTGATGCCAAAATTTGAGATTCCAAATCTTGTATTTTCATCTTCGTGTACGGTATATGGACAGCCAGATGTGTTGCCCGTTACCGAAAAATCGCCTATAAAAGTAGCCTTGTCACCTTATGGTAATACCAAACAAATGGGTGAGGAGATAATTACGGATACCGTTTTTTCTACCCCGTCAATTAATGCTATTATTCTCCGCTATTTCAATCCTGTAGGAGCACATGAAAGTGCTAAAATTGGCGAGTTACCCAATGGTATACCTCAAAATTTGATGCCTTATGTAACGCAAACCGCCATAGGCATACGCCAAACCTTGAGTGTGTATGGCGATGATTACGATACACCTGATGGCTCTTGTATTCGCGATTATATACACGTAGTGGATTTAGCCAAAGCGCATGTGGTAGCGGTAGAGCGTATGTTGAAAGGAAAAGGCAAAGCGAATCCCGAAATTTTTAATATTGGCACAGGTGTTGGCCTTTCGGTATTGGAAATTGTAAAGAAATTTGAAGAAGTAACAGGTGCAAATTTGAGTTACCAAGTGGTAGGCAGACGAGCAGGTGATATAGAAAAAGTCTGGGCAGATGCCTCTCATGCAAACAATGAACTAGGCTGGAAAGCGAGCAAAACGGTAGAGGAAATTCTAGGTTCAGCTTGGCGTTGGGAACAGAGTTTGAGAGAAAAGAAATAATATTGCAAGATTGCTGTAATCTATGAATTAAACTTGTTTTCGATTATAGGTTAAAAAAATAGAAAGAGTACTGGCTTATTAAAAGGTTGCTACTCTTTTTTTTGTTCTATTCACCTTTCAATGCCACAAATCCTTTCATCTCTGGCGACAAGGTGTCGAACGAATTTTGTGCTTTTAGCAAAGTAAATCTTTGAAGGGTATTTGTAAATTCTTTTTGAGGCAGGATATTTTCTGTAATTCTTTTTGTGATTTCTTCAAAATAAATATTGAGTTCTATTTCGCAGAAAAGTTGTGGTTTCCCTCCTCTGCATAATTCTCTACACAAAGCAAGAGGTTTCACATTCTCAAAATTGAATAAGTCCGATTCTATGCCCAATTCTTCTGCTTGCTCGTTTATAAAATCGGGCTTTATAAGCTCGAAGAATGATTTTTCTTGTCCGATAGTAAAATCTGACGGTTCGAAATTTAATGAAAATGAGAAAGGCAATACATGTTTGTTTGCAGCTACTGCTACTGTTGAGGTTCTTTGTCTGGTTAAGAATATTTTTTCGCCTTGTTTGTTTTTGACAATTACGCCTAAAGCAACGCCAATGGTATTAGCAAGTTTAGAGCTTTCGAGCGTGGGCAAATTATCTTTTGGTGTGTCCGATTGTACCATGTCCCATTCTCTAAGTGTATTTGCTCCAAGGAGAGACGATTCTTGTCCGTTTAACGGATAATCGAGCGAAAGGTTGGTGGCAACTTGGTCGTAATAGCTTGCTTTTTCAATATAGAGGATTAACTTTCCATTGTCTACTATGCAGTTTTTAAGACGAGGGCAGGTGTTATCGCCTTTATATAATAGTCCATTGTTATGAAAGAATGCCAATGTCCTTTCTTTGATAGGAATTAATTCATTCGGTAGCTGATATTCACCTACATAGCGGCATATTCCCCAGTCCGGAAGGCAGTGTTTTCTGTAATCGAATAGAACTTCATAGGGTGCTACTGAAATTTTATCATTACTTCTAAGCATATTTTCTTTGCTCGAAGAAGTCTTGTAGAATGAGCTTAGCCACGAACTATCATAATGAAGAAATGGTTTGTCAGCGTGCATGTTGAATTTTTTTACTGTAAGGATGTTATACATAGGCATACGCAAAGATAGGAAAAATATTTTGCTCAATAAATAAGGGCTAACAGTTTGAAATTTCTGTTAGCCCTTAATGCTAGTATGAAGAAATAGTTAGATTAGTTTAACTCGAATATAGCCATATCATCCTCTACTGTTGTATTGCCACGTACGCCGAATTTTTCAGTTACCATTTTCAGTACGTTTGGTGTCATAAACGCAGGTAATGTTGGTCCGATATGTGTGTCTTTTACGCCTAAGTATAGCAAAGCCAAGTGAACGATAATTGCCTTTTGCTCGTACCAAGCAATGTTAAATACGATTGGCAATTCGTTGATGTCTTTTAGCCCAAGAACTTCTTGCAGTTTCATGGCTACTACAGCCCATGAGTAGGAGTCGTTACATTGTCCAGCATCCAATACACGAGGTATCCCGTTGATATCGCCCAGTTGTAATTTGTTGTAGCGGAATTTGGCGCAGCCAGAAGTTAGAATGAGCGTGTCTTTTGGTAAGGCTGCCGCAAAATCAGTATAATATTGACGAGTTTTGTGACGAGCATCACATCCTGACATGACCACCATTTTTTTGATGTTTCCTTGTCTGATATTGTCAAGAATAGTGTCAGCTAACGATAACACCTGATTGTGTGCAAATCCGATGGTTAGTTCACCTGTTTCGATTTCGGTAGGAGCTGGGCAAGTTTTCGCTAAAGCGATGATTTCAGAGAAATCTTTTTGACCGTTAGCTAAACGTGCATCAATGTGTTTCCATTGTGGCATACCTGTTGAACCTGACGTAAATACACGGTGGTTGTATGTAGTAGCTGTTCGAGGTGGAACTAAACAGTTGGTTGTGAATAAAATAGGTCCGTTGAATGATTCAAATTCCTCGAGCTGTTTGTGCCAAGCATTGCCATAATTACCCACTAAATGAGGGTGTTTTTTGAACATTGGGTAGGCGTGTGAAGGCAACATTTCTGAGTGCGTATAGATGTCGATACCCAATCCTGCTGTTTGATCTAGTAGTTCTTCTAAGTCTTTGAGGTCGTGTCCACTCACCAAAATACCAGGTTTTGTACCCACGCCGATATTTACTTTTGTTATCTCGGGATTACCGTAACTGCCCGTGTTGGCTCCGTCTAATAATGCCATTACTTTTACACCGTACTTACCTGTTTTGATGACAAGGGCAAGCATAGCGTCTAATGTTGCAGGTTCGATAATTGCTACCAAAGCTTCTTCGATAAATGTGTAAATATCGTCTTGTTCTTTGCCCAAATTAGCAGCATGTTCGGCATAAGCAGCCATGCCTTTTAATCCGTAAAGTACGTATTGTTTTAATGAACGAATATCCTCGTCAGCATCAAATGATAGCACGCCTACTTCGGTAGCTTTGCTTTCCATTTCGGCTAGATCTTTGCCATTCCATTGCACGCTCGCATGTTGTACGGGAGTAGCAAGTCTCGCATTTAAGCTGTTGCGTAAAGCGATTATGTTGCGTATTTGTTTTACGATTAAATCGTTGTCGAAATTGGCATTGGTGATGGTTGTAAATAAACTTTTTGCAATGTTGCGACTTTCTTTGTTCGTGCTGATACCTTCTTTTTTTGCAGCAATAGTTACGTACGACAATCCTTGACAAAGGTAAATTAGTAAGTCTTGGATGTTGGCGGTATCGTCTTCTTTTCCGCAGACTCCTTTAATGGTACAGCCTGTATTTTTAGCTGATTCCTGACATTGATTACAAAACATACTCATAATTTTTTATATTTAATTGTTGTTGTTCATGCAAATGAATTGAAATTTCTTATACCCATTCTTCTTTGAGGATTTCTCCTTTTATACTGATGACAATTTTCTTGATGGGTATTTTTCTATCGGATTGTGCTACCGCTTTTGCAGCTAGCGAAATTAACCCTCCACAGCACGGCACTTCCATCATAATAACAGTAAGTGTGTTGATGCGGGATTTTTCTATCATGGATTGTAGTTTTTCTACGTATACTTCTTTGTTGCTATCTAATTTTGGGCAAGCAATAGCCAATGTTTTTCCTGCCAAAAATGTACGGTGAAAATCGGCAAAACTAAATGCCACACAATCGGCAGCCAACACCACATCGGTAGCGTTAAAATAGCTTGCTTGTGGATTGAGTAGGTGTAATTGCACGGGCCACTGACGGAGTTCCGATGCACTTGTTTGTTTCGTGGGTGTATCCAAACGGAAACTCGGAGCAACCTTAAACGATACTTCTTTGCTACTCGGACAGCCCGTACCACTTTTTGTTCCTGCTATAGGCATATTGTGCACCTGAGTGAAATCTATTTGTACTCCATTGTTACGCAAATACGCAACGGCTTGTTTTAAGAAATCAAATTCTTCATGTTCTTTCAAGTGTTTAAGGTGAGCCAATATGGTCTTTTCACCCTTTGGTATCATGCGTTCTATTGTGGCTATTTCGTCATACGGCACGGCTTCACGTTCCTCTAAGGTGATAGCACCTACAGGACAATCGCCAATACAAGCACCCAACCCATCGCAGTATAGTTCGCTTACGATACGAGCTTTACCGTCAATCATTTGCAAAGCACCTTCGTGGCATCCTTGTACGCAGGCTTCGCATCCGTTGCAGAGTTCTTCGTTAATTTTTATTATGGTTCTTTTCATATAGAAGTTATGGTTCTCATTTTATTCTACAAAAGTATTGTATTTTTTGTTTGTAAAGTGTAACACTTGTTACACCTCTAAAAAAAAGTGCTTATCCCTAAAAAGGACAAGCACTTGTGAAAAATACTAAATACTAAAGAATGTATCGGTAATAGCTTATTTATTTATATCCATCTGTATGAATAGATTTCACAGAACGTCCCGAAGGATCCGCCATGTTTTTGAATTCTGCATCCCATTCCAAAGCAATGGCAGTGCTACATGCTACCGAACGTTCGTAAGGAACGGTTTTTGCGGCAGTGTCACTGGGAAAATGCTCGGCAAATAATTTTCGGTACAAATATGCTTCTTTTGTTTCAGGGGTATTTATTGGGAACGTTTGTGCTGCATCTTGCATTGTGGAGTCAGATATACGTTCGCTCGCTATTATTTTCAAGTTATCAATCCAGCTATAACCTACACCGTCAGAGAATTGCTCTTTTTGACGCCATACCACTTCTGCTGGTAGATACGATTCAAACGCTTTGCGAAGAATCCATTTTTCCATTTTTCCATTGCCCGCCATTTTATCTGCAGGATTAAGACGCATAGCAACATCCATAAATTCTTTGTCTAGAAATGGTACACGTCCTTCTACTCCCCATGCTGCTAAGGATTTGTTGGCTCGCAAGCAGTCGTAAGAGTGCAATTTGGATAATTTACGTACGGTTTCCTCATGAAAAGCTTTTGCGTTTGGTGCTTTGTGAAAGTATAAATATCCACCAAATATTTCGTCAGCTCCTTCGCCTGAAAGGACCATTTTTACACCCATAGATTTAATTACACGTGCTAATAAGTACATTGGGGTTGAAGCCCGAATAGTTGTTACATCATAGGTTTCTAGGTGATAGATAACGTCACTAAGTGCGTCTAATCCTTCTTCAATTGTAAAGAGAATTTCGTGGTGTACTGAACCAATATACTCGGCTACTTTGCGAGCAGCTATTAAGTCGGGTGAACCTTCTAATCCTACAGCAAAAGAGTGTAATTGAGGCCACCAAGCGTCTTGCATATTACCCGTTTCAATGCGTTTGTTTGCATATTTTTTGGCTACTGCGGAAATAATAGACGAATCGAGTCCGCCAGAAAGGAGTACGCCATAAGGCACGTCACTCATTAATTGTCTTTCTACTGCTAGCTCCAAGGCATCACGTAGTTCGTCTATGCTCGATGTATTGTTTTCTATTTCTTCGTATTCCATCCATTCTCGTTTGTACCAAGGAGTCATTTTTCCATCTTTGCTACTCATGCAATGACCAGGCAAAAACTCTTCGATACGTACACACGTTCCTTCTAAGGCTTTTAATTCAGACGATACGTAGAATTGTTCCTCCTTGTCCCAACCTATATACAGTGGAATAATGCCCATGTGGTCGCGTGCAATTAGGTATTCATTTTTTTCGATATCATACAGCGCAAAAGCAAAAATGCCGCTTAAGTCCTCTAAAAAATCTATTCCTTTTTCACGATACAATGCGAGTACTACTTCACAGTCTGAAAGGGTTAAAAATTCGTATGAATCATTTAAGCGTGCACGTATTTGTTGATGATTGTATATTTCGCCATTTACTGCTAATACCACTTTTTTGTCTTTGGTATACAAGGGTTGACTTCCAGATTGTGGGTCAACAATAGACAACCGTTCGTGAGACAAGATGGCTTGTTCTCCACAGTAAATACCAGACCAATCTGGTCCGCGATGTCTAATTTTTTTAGACATTTTTAATACCTGAGGACGTAAATCGCTCGTTTTGCTTTTGATTTCAAATAAACCTACAAATCCGCACATATATATTCTATTTTAATGTAAGTTGGAATTTCTTTTTTTTTTGTACTTCAAAAATAATCATTCTTATTGATAAAATGTGTCTTTTTGTTTGAAATATTTCAAATAAATATAAATAATGATGCAAACATTGCTTAAATGAGAATAGAAACGTTATTTTAGTTGGCTTTTTACAATAAAAATACCTTTTATATTATAATTTAAAAGGAGCGTCATGGAAAATTGGATACGTAAATGTATTCGGATAGTCATATTGTAGAGCAGAATTGGTAGCGAAACCTTATCTTATTGTCAATTTTTTGTTAGAAATTACTACGGTTATGGGTTTATATCGAGTAAAATGTGTATTTTTGAAACAATTAATGCACACATTTATTGTGGAATATGAAGAGAACGCCTAATCCCATTTGGAAAAATATTGATGACTTGTTGCACGGACGTGAAGGCGATTTTTCCGATGTGGATATTAGTATTAATCAGTATCCGAAGAATGAGTTAGTTTTTCGACAAAATGACATCTGCGATGCCTTGTATTTGTTGTCCAAAGGAAGTGTAAAAACAGAAATGATTACAGAAAATGGTAGTTTGTTGGGGATCGAAATTATTTATGCACCACGTCCTTTAGCACCTGCTTTTTTATTTTCGGAAAATAACCGTTTTCCAGTAGATGTAACAAGTATTACTTCCATTGAAATTGTCAAGATACCCAAAAAGGAGGTGTTGCGATTAATGACTATTCAGCCTGATTTTATGCACCAATTTATTGCACATAATTCTAATCGTACGCAATTTCTTACCAATCGCTTGCAATTGCTGTCTATTAAAACCATCAAAGGGAAAATTGCCCATTTTTTGCTTGAGTACATGTCTGAATATGGCAATCCGTTTACGTTGGAACGTAATCAGACCGAGTTAGCTGAGTTTTTTGGTGTAGCCAGACCTTCGTTGGCGCGCAGTTTGTCTGAATTAGTACAAGAGGAAGTTATCAGTATGCAAAAAAAAGAAATTACGATATTGAACGAAAGTAGATTGAAAGAATATCTCGTGTAAATAAATACGTTCGATTATACCTGAATATGTTCTGCTTTTACCTTTCTCCCAAGTACAATAAAACCAATGCCAACCACTAGGCAGAGTGCCAAAGCAGTATAGCCTGCATAGAGGTAATTGCCAAAAGAATCGTGCAAATATCCACTAGCCATTGGTCCAACTAAGCCTGCTATTCCATAACCTAAAAAGACCAATGGATAGATATTTCCGATAGCTTCTAAACCGTATTCTTGTGCTGTTTCTTTGGCGTAAATCACAAAATTTGCTCCAAATGAAAAGCCGATAATAAAGGTGAAGAATATAAATGAAGTTGAATGTAATGGCAATGCAATTAGGCAATATGAGGCTATACCAATCATAAAAATAGATAGAGGGATGAGGTGTTTCCCTTCAATATAATCATTGAGAAATCCCCATAAAAACCGACCACTTAAATTCGCAATTGAAAAAATGCTAATACTCCACAAAAGAGCAGAATAGGATATTTGATGCTCTATTCCAATGGGTTTTAGGTTAGAAATAATCATCAATCCCGCAAAAGTACCCGTAAAAATACCAATAAACAAGCGTATAAAAGTGGCAGATTGTATGAGGTTTATTACAGAGTAAGGCTTCACTGAAACTTCTTTTTCTGGTAGGTAAACGAAAAATGAACTCGCAAAAAGTAGGATGCTAGAAAGAATACCCACAATAAATAAGACGGAGAGAACATGGAAATGCAATGAAAATAGTTTTTCAGCCAATAGTGATTCAAAAATTGCACCGCCACCAAAACCCGCTGAAACAATACCAGTTATCAAGCCTTTTTTATGTGGAAACCACCGAGCAGGAATACTTATGGCTATCAAATATCCCAATCCCGTAGCAATGCCACCAATTACGGCGATACCAAGATAGATAATCCAAAAATGACCTACAGATAAAAATACCAATAAATAGCCAATAAAACAGAGAAAAGCAGTCATGCGAACTAAGGTTTGTACCGAAATATACTCTTGCAGTTTGCGGGCTAAAACCATTGTAGTTGTAAATATAGCAATTGTTGACCCAAAAATAAGCTGAGTTTGTGTGCTCGAGAACTGATATACCTCACGCAGATGCGGTACATACGTACTCCAAGCATATACTCCACCAATACAGACCATAATAATAAAAGAGGCTACTACGGTTTGGTAGGTATTTTTCATGTGTTATTTGTATTTAAAAACGGCTTTGTTTATTCTATCCATAATGGCCATGCCAATGCCTATTTCTTTTACAGGTTCGATAAAGATTTGCTGTACAGTATCATCGTCTTCCATGGTATGAAATGCGGCAAACAATTGAGAGGCAACTTCTTTGTAATCATGGGTAGCAGAGGTTCTAAACACTTTGATAGCATTGTTCCACTTGTTCTCGTTCGAATGAACAATAAGGCCTGAGTGGGGAGGTAGCTTGGTATTGTTGAGATCACTTAATAAATACATGGGCTTGCTGGGAGCGTAATGACTTTTGAGTAATCCTGGCGATGCCAATGAACTTACATCGTCATAAGGATTGTGTTGCAATAGTGGTACTACTTGTTGAATATCTTCAGCCGTAATTACGCCAGGGCGAAGTACGAAGCATCCTTGTTCAGCTACAGCTACAACCGTAGATTCAATGCCTAAAGACACTTTTTCTCCTTGCAATACATAGTCAATATCAGAAAGTTGCTTGGTAACGTGTTTGGCTTCAGTCGGGCTAATTTGCCCAAAACGATTGGCACTCGGTGCAGCTATGGGGCATTGTGCCGCTTGCAGTAATGCAATGGCTGTTTTGTGAGCAGGCATACGCACAGCTACTGTTTCGAGACCAGACGTTATGATGTGTGGCACAAGTGCAGACTTTCGGTGTACAATCGTAAGTGGTCCAGGCCAAAAAGCGTCGCTTAATTTTTCTACCCATTGGCACACAGGCGATGCAAACAAAGAATAAATTTCGTCGTAAGAATGGATATGGACAATAAGAGGATCGAAGGAGGGGCGTTTCTTGACTTCAAAAATTTTAGCTACAGCGATAGGATTAAGTGCGTTTGCACCCAATCCATATACTGTTTCAGTAGGAAATGCCACTAATCCACCTGCACGAATAATTTGTGCAGCCTTTTCTATGTCCTTGCCAATTGTCATCTATTACGCTTGGCTTTTTTGCAACAAAGAATCAGCTTGTTCTAATTCTTCGCGTTTCTTTTCTTGAAATACAGCAATTTTATCGCATAAAGCAGGGTTCGATAAGCCGAATATTTTTGCAGCTGCTAACGCCGCATTTTCTGGCGATAATATGGTAAGCGGAGCTACTCCCGAAGGCATACGCAAACTTGAAAAAACATCTGATCCACCAAATTTATCGCTGTATGGAGGACAAGCAATCACAGGTCGGAATGTTTGTGCATCAGCAAAACCACTCAAAGCATTACTCATGCCAGCAATAGTGATAAAAATTACGTTTTCTTTTTCGTATTCTTTAATCAAGGCATAGCATTTTAGCGGCACTTTGTGTGCAGATGCAATACGTATAATAGATGGGATTTCAAATCTGTCAAGTACAGTTTTAATCTGTGTTCCCCAGTCTAAATCGGCTTTAGAGCCCATTAAAATAATTACTTTCATGTTGTTGGTCTGTTATTCGTTTAACGTATAAAATTATTTTTTTGATATAAAATCGCCTATGCGTTGAAATAATGTTTCCTTGTTTAAACTCATTTCAGGCATAGGCGATTTGTCAGACTTCAATACTATCTATTCTATTAAATGAAAGGAATAATATCGTTGTATTCTTCTACTGAAGCATCAGCTAAACAAGCTTCAATAATTTTTTTTCCTACAGGATGTAAATCTGGAGTTAGGTATTGAGGAAGTTCTGCTTTGAAGAATTCTTTTAGAATTTCAGCCCCTTTGTCATATCCGTCAAATCCAACTTCTGGTTGTTTATACACTTGTAAAAAACGTGATGGAATTTTAGCCCCTTCGATAGAAAGGTAGTTCAATTCGTATCCTAAAAGCGGACAGCGAGCTGGTTGATATTGTTCTGCTTTCAAATTACCATTACCTCTTCGTGTTAAGTATTCTCTCATCAACAACTGTGGTTTGAAACCTACTTTCCATACACCAATATATTGGTTTGGAACAAGCGTGTAACGCATTTTTGGTGTTTGCATAATTTGTTCCAACAATAAGTTGGCATGGGTTACACGTTTGCCTGTTGCAAATGGCCAATAAGAGCCAACTCCTTCAGAGCCCATTCCGTCACCACTTACGATACTTGGATTGGCATGTCCACGAGGTGAAACTAATCTCCATAACCAAGCCAAAGCTGGTGGTAGTATGTGAAATAAACCAAAGATGCCATAATTAGGATTTTCGCTAGTGCAAGGTGGAGTACGTACACCAAAGCTTCTGATGTCAATAGCGACAGGCTTTGCAATACTTCCAGGTACAGTGTCGCGAGGAAGTATAACGCGTGGGTTCGGACATGGTTTGCCAGGTTCATCTTCTGTATGGTTCCAAATCAATGCAGTACCCCCTGGGTGTGATTGGATATTTAAGAATAAAAGAGGACTTGCTGTTTTGATTGTTTGTTTTTCCAAATGTGGATCATCACCATAATCGGTTACACTATCTACACGGATAAACCAACCGTTTTCAGCATCGCTGATAGATAATTTCCCTGGTGTCTTTTGGAATGATGGGTGGCACAATGCCATGTCATCTGTAACAGGATTGAATGAGCAGAATAATGGTAAGCTAATAGAACGCGTTTCGCCTGTTACCATATTTTTACCGATGGATACTTGACCATTCAATTCTCTTGCCAAGTGTTGCATCATTTCACTTTTTCCACCACCACTTGCACCTTCGTGCATAAATGTTGTTGTATTGTCGTATGGGCTAATAGCTTGTACACTAGAGCAGTGTGCTGTAATCCAACCTTCTCTTTCTCCTTTTGTTAGCAATAAGCCGTACATGCCTTTTTTAGCACTTGGACCTGGATACAAATTATAAGCAAAAATTTCATGTAGGTTGTCTAAACGGTTATGTACAACGACTTGTTTGCCTTCAAAATGTGTATGACGGAAAACTGGAGCTACATATAATACTGATTCAATAGAAAAATTCTCGTCTAATTCGTTAAGAGGAACAATGTGTTGCAACATGGCTAATCCCATGGCGAAAAATCCAGCGTTGGCAGGAGCGATAACGATACCTGGTACGCCAATACCATTGTTACCAGCAAAGTAAAAGAAAATTGCCAATTCTTGTGTTTTTAACCAATCAAATGTTTCTTTGCGTAAGCCTGAAAATTCGTAACCATATTTATCAATAAAACGTTTTTTATCCGTTGGCAAGTTGTCCCCAATAGACATTGTGCCTGGATCACGACGACGCATATACGCTTCCGTGTAATTGGCAGAAATGCCATTTGATACGCGGTGTACGATAGCTTCTGTGTATTCTCCTTTTCCTGGTACGTCGTATTTTACTTCATACTCTAATTTGTCTTTTCCTCCGACAGAAGCATCTGCCAGGTCTTCAACGGTTTCAAACAAAGTAAATCCTTTGCAGCTGTTCAATACTATTTGAACGTCATCTGGAAGACTTACATTTTTTTCTTGTAATTTTTTAAATAATTTAGTTGTCATAATGTATAGTGTTAATAATTCTATTTGTTGCATGAGATACAGTCTATATATACTGGTGTCGCATGTGTTTTTTATTGATATGGTTATTATACTTTTTTTCTGATTTGAGTATTTTTTGTATCAAAAATATAATTATCACAAAGATAAAAAATATTTTAATACTTTTTTTTTTTCCTATTAAAAATGTTTCTTTTTTCTCATTTTATGCATTTGCTGGAGCAATAACGATGAGTAGTTCTGCTTTTTCCGTTTGTCTGTTTTTAATTGTATGTTTATTTTTAGCATTAAAAAAGGCACTATCACCCTCACGCAATTCGTATGTTTTTTCGTCAATAGTGATATGTGTGTTTCCTTTCATTAGGTAACACATACGCTGACCACTATGTGATGCGAAGAGGTCTTCAATTTTTTCGTTTTGATTCAATATGACCACAAAGCTATCCATTTGTTTGTTGCTATCTTCGTTTGGAATTTGATATATAGTTGCTTCGCAATCGTGTATTTTTATGCTATTGTATGCTGAAAATCGACTTATGGGAGAGTGTGACAGTCCTTCATTTTCCCCGATTAATTCGCCCACGGTCGTGTGCAATTGCTTAGCAATAGATTTGAGCGTAATAATGGATGGATATGCTTTGGCATTTTCAATCTGGGACAGAGCACTTGGGGTTATTCCAACCTTTGTTGCCAAATCTCCCAATGCCATATTGTAGATTCTTCTGTACTTTTTTATTCTTTCGCCTATTCTTTTCATTTGCTTCTATAATCTGAGTACAAAGATAGTTTTATTATTTAATAAATTAAGTATTACTTAATAAAAGTTTTCTTGATTAACTTTTTTTAGATAATTCCGATGGCCAAAAGAACAGAAAGAATGATAAGCATAGCTGCTACTAATAGCTGGATGAGGCGTAGGGTAACTTTTTTCAGGAGCTTCTTTCCAATAATAGCACCCGCAATGGCAGCACCACTAGCACTTACTAGTAAGAGGATGTTTTCGTGCATATCAGCACCCGTAAATCGTCCGGCATAGACTGATAGGCGTGTGAAGTCCACTAAACTTGCAATAACAACCCCCGTAGCAATATATGCTTCTTTTGATAATCCGCTTTTGATTAGAAAAGCACTGCGTACTGCTCCTTGAATGCCACTTAGCCCGCCAAAAAATCCGCTTAATATACCACCAATTATAAGCTTGTCTTTGCCAAATTGAATTTTTTGTGCTGCAGGAGCAATTTCAAAAATAGAAAAAAAGAGTAGAATAATAGCAATCATTAATTTTACAGGCTCAATTTCCATGGTTTTTCCCACTAACTCATAACTGAATAATATGGGTAAATCTGTCATATGCAACAACAACCATGCTCCTACGAACGAGGCTAAAATGGCTGGAATGCCAAATCGAAAGAATACACCTTTGTCGGTTTGTTTGCCAACCAAAGCTATTTTAAATACATTGTTGCTAAAATGCACTACCCCCGTGAGTGCTACGGCTATTTCGATAGGAAAAAATAAGGCAAATACGGGCATAAGAATACAAGCGTACTGTCTCTTATACACATCTGACGCTGCCGACGAAGATAGGGTTCGGC
>FLOH01001498.1_pt1 | contig 36444 bp, 32 predicted proteins | sample 756751 | NCBI WGS metagenome assembly FLOH01 (sample SAMEA4026879, study PRJEB14308) | marine metagenome | biome: coastal water; material: water | depth 74 m
CATTCAGAACGCCGCTAATTCGTCAAAATCAGAGGCGTCGGGCGATTGGAGAAAATAACGCTTAAGACAAAGGGTATGATTTTGTATAATCGTACCGGTTGTAAAGATCATATGGGAAATGTCAGCTTTATGGATGTCCGGAAACCGCAACCTTCGGGCCGCATGCGGTTCTCGAGGAAGCCGGTTTGCCCTATACCAGGGAACTGATCGATACCAACACCGGCGGTTGCCGTACGCCTGAATATCTGGCGATCAATCCGGCGGGGTACGTTCCAGCCCTGAAGCTCGACGATGGCACCATCATGTGCGAGGCAGCGGCCATCATGCTGTATCTTGCTGACAAAAGCGGCTTGCCTGATCTGGCGCCAAGGGTTGATGAGCCCCAGCGCGCACCGTTCCTGCGTCAGCTCTTTTACCTGACCAACACGGTGCAGGAAGCCTACAAGCATTATTACTATCCCGGGCGCTACACGACGGAGGAATCGGAAGCCGGTCACGTCAGGGCGCGTGCGTTGGAATTGTTGACCGAACGTTGGCAACTGGTGGAAAACGATCTGGCGGCTGGCGGACCCTGCGTGCTGGGCGAGCGCTATTCCATGGTGGATATCTATGTCGCCATGCTGGCCAGTTGGCATCCTGATCCGGCGCTGTTCCATGATCATTTCCCGGCCATCAGGACGTGTCGGGATATTGTCGCGGCGCGCCCGCGCCTGAAGGCTGTCATAGAGGAACATGCGGTCTGATTTTCCGGCTGTCAGTTTTCAAGGCCCGGATCACTGTAAATTCCTGCTGATGCCTTGACAAAACGGGGGCTTCATGGCTTTTCACGGCCCTGAACGCAACTAAGGACACGACGGAATGCTATTGGCCGTTCCGCTTGGCGGAATGAGCCCGTATTTTTACTGAGGACAACGTTTTTATGCATCTTTACCGCACCCATACCTGTGGCGAGCTCCGGCTTGATCAGGCCCAGACAGAAGCCCGCATTTCGGGCTGGATCCATCGCAAGCGCGATCACGGTAATCTGCTGTTCGTCGATCTCAGGGATCAGTACGGCATGACGCAATGTGTCATCGACTCGTCCAGTCCGTTGTTTGATCAGGTCGAGAGCCTGCGGCCGGAAAGTGTCATCACCGTGACCGGACAGGTCGTCAAGCGGAGCGACGAGACCATCAATATGGGCCTGCCCACGGGTGAGATCGAGATCAGCATCGACAGCCTGACGGTGGAAAGCAACGCCGATGTCCTGCCCATGCAGGTCGCCGGTGATGCGGAATACGGTGAGGAAATCCGCCTGCGTCATCGTTTCCTGGACCTGCGCCGCGAGAAGCTGCACAACAATATTATCCTGCGATCACAGGTGATTACATCGATCCGTCGCCGCATGACCGATCAGGGCTTTATTGAATTCCAGACCCCGATCCTGACGGCATCTTCACCGGAGGGCGCCAGGGACTATCTGGTTCCCAGTCGCAACCATCCCGGACAGTTCTATGCGCTTCCCCAAGCACCGCAGCAGTTCAAGCAGTTGCTGATGGTGTCGGGCTTCGATCGGTATTTCCAGATCGCGCCCTGTTTCCGCGACGAGGACGCCCGCGCCGACCGTAGCCCGGGTGAGTTTTACCAGCTCGATTTTGAAATGGCGTTTGTTACCCAAGACGATGTCTTTGCGGCCATCGAGCCGGTGCTGGAGGGTGTGTTCCGTGAGTTCGGCGGTGAACGCGATGTAACCCCCGCGCCGTTTCCGCGCATTGCCTATGCGGATTCCATGCGGAAGTACGGTTCAGACAAGCCGGATCTGCGCAACCCCATTGAAATGACCGATACAACGGAAACCTTCCGGGGGTCCGGTTTCAAGGTCTTCGCCGGGATGATCGAGAAGAATGACAAAGTCCGCGTCTACGCTATTGCGGCGCAGGGCGGCGGCAGTCGTGCCTTCTGTGATCGCATGAACAGCTGGGCTCAGGGCGAAGGCCAGCCGGGCTTGGGCTACATCTTCTTCCGCGACGGCGAAGGCGCAGGCCCCATCGCCAAGAATATCGGGCCGGACCGGACGGAGGCGCTCAGGGTTGAACTGGGGCTGGCCGATGGCGATGCCATTTTCTTTGTTGCCGGCGTGCCGTCGGAGTTTGCCTCCTTTGCCGCTGCGGCGCGCATGAAGGTTGGCACCGATCTGGACCTGTGCGAGACCGGTTGCTTCAAGTTCTGCTGGATCGTCGATTTCCCCATGTACGAGGCCGATGAGGAAACCGGCAAGATCGATTTCAGCCACAACCCGTTCTCTATGCCCCAGGGTGGTATGGAGGCCTTGGAAAACGAAGACCCCTTGAGCATCCTTGCCTATCAGTACGATATCGTTTGCAACGGCATCGAGTTAAGTTCCGGCGCGATCCGGAACCACCGCCCGGATATCATGATGAAGGCCTTCGAACTTGCCGGTTACGGCACCGATGTGGTGGAAAAGGAGTTCGGCGGTTTGCTGAATGCATTCCGTTATGGTGCGCCACCACATGGTGGTTCGGCGCCGGGCATCGACCGCATCGTGATGATGTTGGCCGACGAGCCCAATATCCGCGAAGTCATTGCGTTTCCCATGAACCAGCAGGCCCAGGATCTGTTGATGGGGGCACCGGGCAGCGTGGATGAAAAACACCTGAAAGAGCTGAATTTGCGTATCGTGATGCCAAAAGTCGTAAAAACCAACGATTCTGCTGCACAATCGAGTATTCATGACGATGAGTCCAAATGACTCTGTAAGGTGCGCTAGTCTCCCGATTTCATGGTTAATCTGGCCGTTACGCGGTAATTTATTTTACGGTTTGTTATTGTTTCCATAGGATAAGATCATCATACTTTAGAACAACGAAGACCTTGAGGATTCAGCCGGGGCGAGAATTGCCACTATAATAAACCGGACCCTGAGGCCTTTGAGCGCAACCCGATACGTGGCGCCAAAGAGGATAAAAAGATGACCAAAGTCATTTCTGCCGTTTTCGGCGGATTGTTATTGAGTGGATGTGCACTCCCTGTGCCGATTCAAATCGCCTCGTGGGCTCTCGATGGCCTTTCGCTACTCACCACAGAAAAATCTATCACGGATCATGGTATATCCATGGTCGCCCAACAGGATTGCGCCTTGTGGCGTGGTGTATCGGAAGGCTCTGTCTGTCGTGAGGATGACCCCATGGCCATCATCGCCGAACAGGGTGATGTTTATGACGATGGCGATCATGCTGCCGATTCCGGGGCGTCGTTGACTGCGTTCGTGCGGAGCGTGTCAACCTCCTCTTCCCATAATGAGCCACAGTCCCCGGCTATTCAGACCAGTTGGGTGTTGACGCCGGAAAGCATCCCGGATGTAGCCGTGGCTGAAACGACGCCGATTGAAGAAGAGCCGGTGTCGCAGGTGCCCCAGTTGCAGGTGGTTTCCCAGGAAGCCGCCTATGTGGCCCCGCCTGTAGACGAAATGACCTCTTATAGTGCGGTCCCGGGTGATTACTTCGTTATCGGCAGCTTCGGTGTCTGGGATAATGCCGAGCGATTTGCTTCCAGATACCCGGTGTTGGAACCACAAATTCTTTCAGCCAGTGTAGCTGATACCACGGTATACCGTATCGTAGTCGGTCCCTATAACGTGAGTAGCCGTATGTTGATGCGACTTACCATCAAGGGCATGGGTATCGAAGATACCTGGGCGCTTCGGGTGCCTGCGGACGAAATCACGTTGGCGTGGCGGTCTTCCGGGTCTGTAATTGAATTGGCGTCTGTTCCCACGTCAGAGTGATCGACACCGTCGCTCTATGTCATGGCTGTTCCTTGGGCTACGCCCTGAGAGTGGGTATCCCCGCCAGTCGTCGCATGATCAGGGTAAGGCGTTCTGTCGCCCGAACCTGTTTGGCGTTTGCAACACTGTAGCGTCGTTCGTAGGCGAGGCGTTCTTCCCACAAACGGACAAAATCCTGCGGTTTGTCAGGTTCAGCCCGGACACCCAACAAGGCCCCGATGGTTGAGTTGTAGTCCGGGTGTAGTTCTGGCTGAAAAGCCAGTCGGGCATATCCTTCCCACGAGATCAATCCACTGACATACAGTTCCAGACTGGCAGATGCCATTTCCCGGGCTGAGGCAAACCGGACGTCAATGTCACGGTCAATCAGATCACGCGCATGTTGGCGGCGTCGTTCAGAATCAAGAACGGTCGGTGCGGGCAGGTCACGATCAAAATAAACCGGGATGACTTCCCGGGAGTTACTCCAGTTATCCTGATCGTTGTAAACCGGTCGCGCCGGGGCCGGTGGCGGCGTATCAAGCATTGAAATAGGGGTGAAGTGGAGCGGTTCATTTCTCTGATGTTCCGTGAACCCCTGATATCTGGCATCCATTTTCATGTCGTGGATCCTGCTTTGTTGTTTCTGTTGTTTCTCGGACGGCCACCCCTTGCCAGTGGTGGGGGAATGATAGGGCAAGGGGTGGGGTTCCAGGGGAGGGTAACCACTGGACTTTTATCCGACAGGTACTGCTGCCATTGAGGTGATTGGAATGATGGTGCCATTAATCTTCTTTTCGCACAGAAGGTTGGACTGAGAGGCAGGCCGGGGGAAGCGCCGCCGCTCCTGCTTTTGGCGATACATGTTCTGATCAGCGCGGAGGATAACGGCGGAACTGTCATCATTGGGGCCAAAATAATCGGTTCCCATGCTGGCCCGGATGGAGACCCGCTGTCCGTGCCAATCGATGGCAGAAGATTCGATCAGCCACTCAATTTTTGCCGCCCTAGCCATTGCATTTTCCACCGTTGTCCGGCTCATCAGTACGGCGAACTCATCGCCGCCAAGACGGCCGATGCGGTCCGTGTCGCGGACATTGTCGGTCAAGATGCTGGCAAACTTGCGCAAGACGACGTCACCGGCGGAATGCCCCAGTGTATCGTTAATCTGTTTAAAGCCGTCAAGGTCCAGATAAATCAGGGCGCCGTGTTCGTCATATCGGCGTCCGTCAGCCAAGGCACGCGCCAGTTCCGCCTCAAAGCCCCGGCGATTCAAAACCCCGGTGAGCGGGTCCGTGACAGCATCGCGTTCAAGCTCGGCGATCTGCTTGTCCTGTTCATGAATATGCCATGCGGCGTTTTCGGCTACCGTCAAGGCTTTCAATGCCACCTGGTTTATAACGCGCGGGTCAACGCCATTATGGACAGCATCCACCAGACCTTGGATGGTTTCCGTCAATTCAAACGTGCCATGGTCAAACGCGCTATGGTTATAGGTATCGGGGATAATCGTTGGCAGTGCCGGTACTCTTGGCCGGATATGCATGATCGGGTCTCCTGCACATGAATAGCCCGGATTGTGGGCAAAAAAAGTCTATGTGCGGTAGTGTTGCAACCGTCATGCCAAGTGTTAATTATTTATAAATCAGTGGTTTAGGTTACGTTAACCATAAAACGAACAGGAAAGAGTTGCCGCGGGGGGCAAAATCTACCGGGTCAGACTGGTTCCGTCAGTATCAGTCTGTATCCGGCGGCCATAACCATGCGGCCCCACGAACACCACTGGAATCGCCGTGTTTGTTTTTTCTGATTGGCGTGTCGGCGCGATCAGAAAATACCCAGTTCTGCCATAAATCACTAACCGCAGTATAAATCCGGTCCAGATTGCTGAGGCCTCCACCCAGCACTATCACATCGGGATCGAGCACATTGATGATGGTGGCAAGAGACCGGGCCAGACGGCCCTCATAGCGCGCCAGAATTCGTAACGCATCATCATCCCCCTTGTCTGCCCGTTCGGCGATCTGCTCGACCGATATCGCCTCGCCGGTCATAAGCCTGAAATCAAGTTGCAGACCGGGCCCGGACAGGAAGGTTTCGATACAACCATGCTTGCCACAATAACACTCAGGTCCGGGGCGTTCCTCATCCGTGGGCCAGGGCAGGGGGTTGTGACCCCATTCACCCCCGATAGCGTTCATCCCGGTGTGCGCGATGCCTTTTATGGCCAGACCGCCGCCAACGCCGGTCCCCAAGATCACGCCGAACACCATATTGGCACCCTGACCGGCACCGTCGGTCGCTTCTGAAACAGCAAAACAGTTGGCATCATTGGCGATCCGCACAGGGCGGTGCAGTCTGGACAGAAGATCGCGGTCCAGGGCATGACCGATCAGGCAGGTTGAATTGGCATTCTTAATGAGGCCTGTCGCCGGTGAGAGAGTGCCGGGGATGCCAATGCCCACCGTGCCCTGTTGACCGGTTCCGGATTCCAGCAAGGCAATCAGGTTGCAAACCGCATCAAGGGTAGCCTCATACCCGCCGGTCGGGGTTGCCATGCGATGGCGCGCTCTTTCTTGCCCCGCCGAATCGAGGGCGATTCCCTCGATCTTTGTGCCGCCCAGGTCTATTCCGATGCGCATCCAGAGTCCTCATTCAGTAGGATGGTTTCGGTAAATATACCGGAAAACCGCGACATATCCGCTACTATATGTGGTAGTTGTGCCGTTGGACCACACAAAGTTTGTTGTTCGAGCACGTAGCAGGGTAGAAGTGTGTCGATACGTCGGGAAACATCCACAGAGGAGATTTGACCCATGGACGGCCTTTCTCCCCTATTCGGGGCAGCGCGCCAGCCGATATTTGAAGGCTTGGCCTGTGCCGGTGTTCCGGCCAGGACAATTGCGGAAATGTTGAATGTATCAGCGCCCACCGTCAGTAAGTGGCGCAGCGGGAAATCGCACATTCCTCTTTCTTCACTGGTTTTCCTGACGCTGATACTGGCGCATCTGATTGAAGATGCGGAGATATTGGAAAGAAGGTTTGATGAAATTGGCGCTCGTGACAGCTTGTGGGGCGGCCCCGTGGACGAACAGTTGACGACCATGCGCCGATTGCTGCGCGAGCAGGAGGTCTTCACATCGACACTGGCGGCCAATGTGGTTCTTGCCGGTGCCCGGCTTTACCGCGACTGGTTGCATGCAGGCAATTCCGTGACGCGTCCTGCACGGGTTGAAGACAATAAAACACCCGTGACGATGAGGGGATAGAAAAGTAGATGGATAACAAATCGTTCGGGGTGACGCAGGAAGGCCTTCAGGCTGCCCTCAGCATCAAGAAAAATTATCACGATGGCGATCCCGTCTGCATGCCGGGCGAGGCCGACCGTATCCTTTTGCCGGAGTATCTGCTCAACAACGGACTTGATCTGAGCGCCATGGAAGACTCGCTGCCGCTTGCCATGCTGGCGACGCGTGATCCGGAAGCGCCCATGGCGATTGCCGCCACGACCCGTCTCAGCCCCCTCGGGCGCAGCAACAAACTGATATCGGGTGTTATCCAGGTGGTGGGCGAGACCAGCAAGCACCCGCTGGTGCGCGAATGTGTTTCACTGATTACCGATAGTGCTTTTGATCCCGATGCAATTTCCAGGATCCGCCGGCATGCCAATGAATTCATTGTCCGTACCCGCCAGCAATACACCATGGCGCTCAGGGAAAACCTGCGAGGCCTGATGGAAGGGGCTATTGCGCCCCGGGAATTCGTGCTTCAGTTTTTCGAGCTGACAGAGGCCGGGAACTTACGGAACGATATCCGTAAACGTCTGGTCTTGAGTCTGTTGCTATCCGAAAACGTTCGCCCCAGTGTCAAGTTTCTGATGCTGGAGAATTTCCACCGCATGCCGAAGCCCGTTCGGATCACCATCTTGACGGCGGTGCTCAATGCGGAGCCTTCGCATCATATTGATCTGGTGAAAGAAGAAATTCGTTGGATCGTCGCCCAGGAACGCCTGGTTCCTGATCCGGTGTGATCGAATAGTGCCCAGACATAAGCCTAGGCAGATGCCTTGAACTTCTGGCTCAGGGCTGATTTGATATCAGGGTACATCTTGCACAGCACCTCGATCATGGTTGATACCTTGTCGTCGGAGATCGAGTAATAAATCGTCTGGGCATCGCGCCGAGTCGACACCAACCGGTCACGCCGTAGTCGACCCAGATGTTGGGATAATGCCGATTGGCTCAGGCCAACGAGCGGCGCCATTTCACTGACAGAGCATGGACCTTCGGACAGCCGGCACAGGATAATCAACCGATGCGGGTTGCCCATGGCCTTCAACATGTCGCTCACGTGGCTTACGTCGCGCACTTTTTGTGTCACTTGAATTTCAGATACAGAATTCACTATCGTCTCCCCAGCTTAAAACTATGGATACAAACGCCCCAACGCAGGTATCCACAGGGGCCGAATTATCATTAATCTGGGAGGAAGTATATTATCCATTTTTAGTGTAAAACCGGGCGTGTTGTTCGCGATTTCTATTTTGCATACATGTGTATTTCAAGTTCCCCGTTCGCTGTCCGAAAGGGTCACAGGTTTGCGTCGGGAACTTTCCGCTGCGCTGGCCACCAGGGCCATCAGGGGCGGGATGATCAACAGTGTCAGGATGGCAGACAACGCCAATCCACCGACCACAACGGAACCCAGGCCCCGGTAAAGCTCTGACCCTGCACCGGGGAATACCACCAGTGGTAGCATCCCGAACACGCTGGTCAGGGTAGACATGAAAATGGGACGGATGCGATTCCTGGTGGCTTCCATGATGGAGTCCTGAATGCCCATGGCTTCGCTGCGAATATGGAACAGGGTCTGGTGCACCAGCAGAATGGCGTTGTTGACCACAATCCCGATCAGGATGACGAAGCCGAGCAGGGTCAGCATATCAAGCGGCTGGAAGGTGACCAGGTTGACCAGCGCCAGACCGCCGACGCCACCGGCCGTCGCCAGTGGCACCGATAACATGATGACGAAGGGATAAACGAAGCTCTCGAACAGAACCGCCATGGCCAGATAGACGATGACAACGGCGATCAGCAACTCAACCACCATGGCATCCCATGTCTGGCTCAGCTTGTCAGCCGTACCGGATAATTGCAGGCGGATGCCGTTAGGCATGCCTTCCTCCCGCAAGGGAATAATGATGTTTTCACGGATAATATCGAGGGCGGTTTCCAGCGCCATATTTTCCGGTGGTCGAATTTCCAGTGTTACCGTTCGTTCACGCTCCAGGTGACGAATTTCCGTCGGGCCGGATGTAACCTCGATATCGGCAAGAGAACTGGCGGGAATAATCTGCCCCGAGGCGGTTACTACGGGAAGCTGGCTAATGCCTTGTGTCGAGGTGATTTGATGGGTGGGCCCTTTCAACATGAGATCAAGGCGTTTGCCATCAACGGTAATCTGCGCCACGCGGAGTCCGTCATTAAAGGCATCCAGTGTGTCACCCAGTTCGCGGGCGCTAAGGCCATTATCGGCAAGCTTGATCCGGTTCGGGAAAACGCGAACTTCTGGCGCACCCAGTTCGAGACCGGGTTTTGGACGTACCTGTGTGCCATCGTTCAACGGCAGGTGCTGACCCAGTTTTCCCATGGCGCGGAGGGCGACATTCAGGATATTTTCCAAATCGGCACCGGTCACATTCAGGTCGATGGAACGTTCACCGCCGATGCCGCGACCAAACAGCGATCGCTGGCTAATCAAGCCGAACGTGCCGGGTTCCTTATAGGCGGCGTTTTTCAAAATCGGGATCAGTTCCTTGACACGGTCCGGGTCCGTGGCGGAGGCGCCAAGGAATGTAGACGCGCGCGCTGCGACAAAGAAAAACCGATTCACCTGCGGTAATCCGCCTTCATCATCTGTGGCGGAGACAACGGAATCGAGCTTTGTTTCCTCGGCACCAGTCGATCCCTGCCACAGGGGGCGCATGGTGTTTTCAATATCGGTCGCAATTTTCTCCGTGGTATCCAGATTGTAGCCCGGTGGCGGCAGCACAACGCCAAAAATCAGGTTCCGGTTACCATCCGGCAGATAGTCCAGTTTGGGCAGAAAGGCCCATGTCGCCAGACCACCAGAACCGCACAGAATACTCACCACAAGAATGGACAATAGCCGGTTTCTGATGACCCGGGTGGTGATGCCAACAATCAAGGTGACGAAAAAATTGCCGAAGGCGACCAGCGGCACACCGATAAGTGTGCTGATTGGCCCTGCCGTTTCCTTGGCGGTCTTTGTCAGCAATCGATTGGAAAGAGCCGGGATAACCGTGATGGCAACAATAAGCGACAGGAAAACAGAAACCGAGATTGCCACCGCGATATCGCGAAACAACTGACCGACTTCCAATTCCATAATCAGGATCGGGATAAACACCAGAACGGTCGTCAGGGCCGAGACAAATACAGCGCCCCAAACCTGCTTGGCACCAAGGTAGGCGGCGTCCCGCTTCGACAGTCCCTGTTCGCGCAGACGAAAAATATTTTCTAAAACGACAATCGCTGCATCGACAACCATGCCCACGGCAAATGCAATTCCGGCCAATGAAATCACATTCAGTGAGCGACCCAGTACCGACATGGCGACAAAGGCACCAATGACGGAAACGGGGATGGCCAGGGAAATAACCAGTGTCGCCCGCCCGGACCGCAGGAACAGCAGAAGAATGATGGCAGCCAACCCGCCGCCGACAAAAATATTTTGGCGAACAAGCTTGATTGATGAGTCAATATAGACGGTCTCGTCATAGACCTGTGTCAGAAATAGCTGGGCATCTGGCAAAATGTTTTCATTGAGTTCCTTGAGAGTTTCGCGAATGCCGTCCATGACTTCAATGACGTTGGAGCCGGTTTCTCTGACAGCATTGATGGCAAGGGCCGGCTCACCAAGAAAACGAATGTGTGCGGTGGGGCTCTTGTAGCCGAAGGATACCTTGCCGATATCACCAACCGTGACGCGGGCGATACGCCCGGTTTGCGGGTCAACCTCAGATCGGAGAACAACGCCACGGACATCATTCAGAGTTGTGAACTCGCCTTCCGTACGGACCACGTAGCGACGTTTGCCTTCATCCACGTCGCCGGCAGAAACACTGGCATTGGCCGAACGAAGCGTGTTGACAACTTGTGTCACGGTCAGCCCGTATCGGGCCATGCTGTCGGGATCGACAACAACAACCATTTCGCGTTTGCTGCCGCCATAGACGTTGACGCTGGATACACCTTCGACCCGCTCAAGGCTGTCCTTGATAATGTCTTCAACAAAGTCGCCAAAATGATGGATGGGGGCTTCAACGCCATCCATGCGGCGCAGCACGATCCAGGTGATCGGGTTATCGTCACTCGACGACGTGCGGATCGTGGGTTCATCGGCTTCATCAGGATACCCACCGACGCGATCAAGACGGTTTGCGACCAGTAACAGCGCCTTGTCCATGTTCTGGCCAACGTTAAATTCCAGGGTGATGGAAGAACGACCATCCTCGGACCGGCTGGTCATCTGGTCGAGACCTTCCAGCCCTTTCAGGACGTCCTCCTGGCGGTTGGTGATTTCGCGTTCAACCTCCGCCGGCGCCGCACCCGGCCAGTAGGTTCGCAGGCTGATGATGGGCTTGCGTACATCAGGGGTCAGTTGAATGGGGATGGTGTCGAGGGCAACCAGCCCGAACATCAGTACCATCAGGACGGCCGCAATAATGGCGACCGGTCGATCAATGGATGATTTGATCAAATCCATGGTGTTCGTCAGTTCGCTGGATCATCAAAGGAAATGTGCTGATCGGGGAACAATCGTTCATTCCCCCGCACGATGGTCAGGTCGCCGGGCTTCAATCCCTGCAGCACTTCAAATCGTGTGCCGACGGCTTCGCCCAGTTCAACCGGTCGAATAACAGCCTTGCCGTCCAGTGCCAGATAAACCAGGCGACGTCCGCCACGATTTAGCACGGCATCCTTGTGAACCGTGATGGCCATGCGCCGTGCTCCCACCGGGATTTTGAGGGTGATGCTCTGGTTTACCGCCAGTGGTACATCAGATCCGAGAATGGCCGTAAAGCGTACCGAGCGCGTTCGCGTCAGGGGGTTTTCATCGGGAATGATGGCGCGCACCGTCGCGGTGCCGGTTGTGCCGTCACCATATTGAAAAGGGATCGTGACGCCGAAAGTCAATCCGGCAATGCGCTCTGTCGGAACGTCGGCGTCAATTTCCAGCGTGCTGTCATCAATCAGAGTAACCAGTGGATCGCCCGCTCGCACGAAGGCACCAATCTCGGTGTGGCGCTTTGTTATGACACCATGATAGGGGGCCCGAATATCGACATTGTAGAGATCAATTTCGGCAAGCCGCAGATTTGCCTCGGCGATCCTGAGAGCCGCGCGTAATTCGGAAATGGCGCTCTTGGCCACTGCCACTTCCTGCGCCTTGTCATCCAGTCGCGCCTGGCTGAAGGCGGCGGATTGTTCAAGGTCATGCAGGCGCTTCAGTTCCTGCTCACGTAATTTCAATTCCGCCTGACTGGTGCCAATGGCAGCCTTTGCCTTGGCGACCTCAGCCAGCCAAAGATCACGCCGAGATTCATGGGCGTCCTTGATGAGAACGGCGACGATCTGGCTCGCTGTGACCCGGTCACCGATCTGGGCATTAAACTCACCGACAGGCCCACTCGTGCGGGCTGCAACAACGCCTGATTGTCTGGCTACCAATCGCCCGATCACCGACATGGTCTGGTTAAGCGGCTCTTCGATAACCCGGTTAACTCCAACAGGGGTGATTTCCTGTTCAGCGTCCTGCGCCTGTGACGCCGTCGTGAACAAGATAAAGGCAAATACCGCCACCATCAGGTAACGAAGATAATCAAAAAGAGTTCGTTGTGGCATCAAGACGAGCCTCATATCAGTCACGATTAATACGGGTTGTGATATAGTCGCAGATGATCTTGTGTAGAACCCCATTTTCGGAGTTACCTGATTCCCAGCATTATTCTGCAGATCATACTGTTACGCCGCTCTAGCGTCCAGAAATGTATACGTTAATAAAAAAGGCAATGTGCATGAAAACCAGCCTGTTTACCCATCCAATCTGTATCGAGCATGATCCCGGCCCCATGCACCCTGAATGCCCGGATCGTTTGCGGTCCGTCATGGCGGCTCTCGATGATGATGAGTTCGGTGCTCTGGACCGTCACGAAGCGCCTATCGCGGACCGCGCCCTTATCGAACGGGCGCATGACTCTTTATATGTGTCAGAGATTCTTGACAATGTGCCGGATGAGGACCGGATCTATCTTGATCCCGATACGGCCCTGTGTCCGGCCTCGGGCGAAGCCGCCTTGCGCGCCGTCGGTGGGGCGTGTGCTGCTGTGGATGCCGTGATGACGGGAAAAACGGATAATGCCTTTTGCGCGGTGCGCCCGCCGGGGCACCATGCTGAAAGAAACCGCGCCATGGGGTTTTGCATCTTCAACAACGTCGCCGTCGCGGCAGAACATGCCCGGACATCCCATGGCCTTTCCCGTGTTGCGGTGGTGGATTTCGATGTTCATCACGGTAACGGTACGCAACATACGTTCTATGACGATCCGGGTCTGTTTTTTGGCTCCAGCCACCAATCGCCCGCCTATCCCGGTACAGGCAGCATTGATGAAACCGGGGTGGACAACACCAACTGCAACGTTCCCTTGTCACCGGGGGCCGGGTCGCGGGAATTTCGCCGTGCCTGGGAGCGTACTATTTTGGTTGAACTTGAGTCTTTCGCGCCTGAACTGGTGATTATTTCTGCCGGATTTGACGCCCATGCCCGTGACCCCCTGGCCAATCTGGAGGTGCAGACCGAGGATTACGGCTGGGTGACGGAACGCATCATGGAGGTTGCCAACGGCTGTTGCGATGGCCGTGTGGTTTCCTCACTGGAAGGCGGTTACGATCTTCAGGCACTTGCCGCAAGTGCGGCCTGTCATGTACGAACACTGATGAAAGGCGTATGAGCCGTCCCAAGTCGTGCCAAGGGTGAACCTGGGGTAAGCCAGGGGTAAGCCAGGGGTAAGCCAGGGGTAAGCCAGGGGTAAGCCAGAGGTGAGGTGAAACATGCTTGCTGATGGACCCTGATACGGCCTAGAATAGGCCTGCGTAAAAATCGCAACCATTTGATTTTATTGACAGTTTGGTGTTTCGGCGTGACTGATAAAACACAAGAAAAAATATCGGCGGATATCAAGAAGCTGAGCTTCGAGGATGCCCTGGAAGAACTGGAAGAGATTGTTCGTACGCTGGAGGAGGGGTCCGGTGCACTGGATGACGCAATCAAGGCCTACGAACGGGGCGCCATGCTGAAGAAGCATTGCGAACTGAAACTCCAGGAAGCGCGGACCCGGGTTGAAAAGATTGTCATTGGCCCCGATGGTGAGGCGACGAGCGAACCTGTTGAGATTGACTGAGATCAAGATAGAGCGCTCGACAATCCCTTATCCTTTGCTCGATTCAGTGACAGAAAGGTCTCTGCCTGAGCCCGGGAGTAATTTTGGAACGCAATTGTGAATGATTTAAAAACCAGCATGGCAGACGCCGCGGAAGCCGTAGAGCAGACTCTCGATAAGCTGCTGGTGCTCGGTGGTGACCCGGAAGACCGTGTCATCGAAGCCATGCGGTATGCCGTGCTGAATGGTGGCAAGCGCATCCGCCCCTTTATGGTGTTGAGCAGTGCCGATATTTTCGGCGTTGATCGGTCGTCTGCGTTGCGGGCCGCCGCTGCTATGGAAATGGTGCACTGTTATTCATTGGTCCATGATGATTTGCCCGCCATGGACGACGATGACCTGCGACGGGGGCAGCCGACATGTCACAAGAAATTTGATGAAGCGACGGCCATCCTTGCTGGTGATGCCTTGCTGACCCGCGCCTTCGAGGTGTTGGCAGACCCGGAAACCCATCAAGATGCACGGGTTCGGGCGGACCTGGTGCTGGCTCTGGCCGAGGCATCGGGTGAACGGGGCATGGTCGGGGGGCAGATGCTGGACCTGATGGCACCCGTCACGGATTTCAACATGCCGGAAATCACCCGCATGCAACGCATGAAAACCGGCATGCTGATCAGTGTCGCCTGTGAAATGGGGGCTATTCTCGGCCATGCCAGCGACAATGCGCGCCATGCACTGCATGCCTATGCTCATGATCTGGGGCTGGCATTCCAGATCACCGATGATCTTTTGGATGTGGAAGCGACGACAGAGCAGGTTGGCAAGAAGACCGGCAAGGATCAGGCCGCTGGTAAAACCACTTTTGTATCCCTGCTGGGGGTAGAGCGCGCGCGGGCGCAAGCGCTGATGCTGAGTGGACAAGCCGCCCAACACCTTGAAGTATTCGGGAAAAAGAGCGACCTTCTACAGCAACTGGCGCGTTTTGTGGTGGAGCGCGACACATAGAGGCGTGAATGAAAGCGACATAATCGCCTGATGTCAGAATTTGAAGACGAAAAAGTAACCAGAACAATGACAACTGATATAGCAAATGAAAGCATCACGCCGTTACTCGATACGGTCAATAAACCGTCTGATATTCGGGAGTTCTCTCCCGATCAGTTGAAGCAACTGGCGCAGGAGCTCCGTGATGACACGATTCGCACCGTCAGCATTACGGGCGGGCATCTGGGCGCCAGTCTGGGGGTGGTGGAGCTCTCCGTTGCCATCCATCACATCTTCGACACACCCCATGATCGGTTGATCTGGGATGTGGGGCATCAGTGTTATCCGCACAAAATTCTGACCGGACGACGAAGCCGCATGCACACGCTGCGTCAGGGTGGTGGCTTATCCGGGTTCACCATGCGAAGCGAAAGCGAGTATGACCCGTTTGGTGCGGGACATAGTTCCACCTCTATCTCCGCCGGACTTGGCATGGCGGTCGCCAGCGCATTGGGTAACGAGCAACGAAACGTGGTGGCGGTCATCGGTGATGGTGCCATGACTGCGGGGATGGCCTATGAAGCCATGAACAATGCAGGCGCCATGGATGCGCGCCTGATTGTGATCTTGAATGATAACGATATGTCCATTGCACCGCCCGTCGGGGCATTGAGTGCCTATCTGTCCCGGCTGATTTCATCCAAGTCCTATCGCTCGGTCCGTCATTTTGCTTCGGTCATTGCCAAGAAATTTCCGCGCACCATCGAGGAAACGGCTCGCCGGGCAGAGGAATATGCGCGTGGTATCGTGACCGGTGGCACCATGTTCGAGGAACTGGGCTTCTTCTACGTTGGCCCCATTGATGGTCATAATCTGGATCATCTGCTGCCGGTTTTGAAAAACCTGCGTGATGAAAAGGAACCGGGACCGGTTCTGCTGCACGTTGTGACCCAGAAAGGTCACGGCTATGCGCCAGCAGAAGAATCAGCGGATAAGTATCATGGCGTCGGCAAGTTTGATGTGGTGACCGGCGAACAGTACAAGTCAAAAGCCAATGCGCCCTCCTATACATCCGTCTTTGCACGGGCCTTGATTGATGAGGCCCGAGATGATGACAAGATTGTCGCCATCACCGCCGCCATGCCGGGCGGCACGGGACTGGACACTTTTGGTGAAGAATTTCCCGACCGATGCTTCGATGTGGGCATAGCCGAACAGCATGCCGTAACCTTTGCCGCCGGGATGGCGTGCGAGGGATACAAGCCTTTCGCGACAATTTATTCCACTTTCCTGCAGCGCGCCTATGATCAGGTTGTGCATGACGTGGCTATTCAGGGGTTGCCGGTGCGTTTTGCCCTCGACCGCGCTGGATACGTGGGTGCAGACGGGGCGACCCATTGCGGCGCGTTCGATCTGACCTACCTGATGACGATACCGGGATTCGTGGTTATGGCGCCATCGGACGAGGCGGAGCTTATGCATATGGTGGCGACTGCCGCTGCCTATAATGACGGCCCCAGCGCCGTTCGTTATCCGCGCGGTGAAGGCGTCGGGGTTGAATTGCCGGCCCGGGGCAAGCCACTGGAAATCGGCAAGGGCCGTATTGTGCGTGAAGGCACCACGGTTGCTATTTTGTCACTGGGTAGCCGGCTCCAAGATTCATTGAAGGCCGCCGAGGAACTGGCGGCGAGGGGCCTGTCGACCACCGTCGCCGACGCCCGCTTTGCGAAGCCTCTGGATGAAGGCCTGGTTCGGGGCCTTGCCCTTAAACACGACGTTGTTGTGGTGGTCGAAGAAGGCTCCGTTGGCGGCTTTGGTAGCCACGTTCTGGCTTACCTGACGAATGCCGGGTTGTTAGATGGCGGGGTCAAGGTCCGGTCCCTCACCATGCCGGATCGCTTTATCGAGCACGAAAAACCCGACACCCAGATTGCCAATGCGGGACTGGATTCTGTCGGCATCGTTGCGGCGGCCCTGAGAGCCCTTGGCCGCGATGATGACGTTGCCGCATCAACGCCTGCTTAATCCTGTAATATAAGCCTTCATAATTTCGGGGAACACGTCATGACAGTCCGAATTATTGTTGCCGGCGCGACGGGGTGGACCGGTGCGGCGGTGACGCGTGGTATTCTGGACGCCGATGACCTGACACTAGTGGGCGCCGTTGCCCGGCGGGCTGCTGGCGAAGACATCGGAACGCACTTGGGGCGTGGTCCGGTCGGTGTAACCATCGTTGGTAGTGTGGATGAAGCCCTCGAGACCCCGGCTGATGTCTTTGTTGACTTGACGACCCCGGCTCTGGTCAAGGGCCATTGCCTCAGCGCCATCGATAAGGGGCTTGCCGTGCTGGTCGGAACATCAGGCCTGACAGCGGCGGATTTTGCCGATCTTGACACCGCAGCCCGCCAGCAGGGCGTTGGCGTGTTTACCGGCAATCTGAGCCTAACGGCTGCGCTGATGCAGCACTGTGCATTGTTGGCGGCGAAACATGTGCCGGAGTTCGAGGTGCTGGATTATTCATGGGCGGATAAGGAAGATGTGCCCTCTGGTACGGCGCGTGGGTTGGCTGAAAAACTGGGAGATGTGAGGCAGCCCCTTGTTGGGCGTGACCCGTCCACCATCCACGGCCCTATTGATGGGCGCGGCGCCGAGGTCAACGGGGTTCGGGTGCACAGCATCCGCATGTCGGGGTTTACCCTGCGCTGTGAGGCGGTGTTCGGCATGGAAGGCGAGCGGTTGGTCATTGCCCATGAGGCGGGGCAGAGCGCCGATCCATATGTCTATGGCGCGGTGCTTGTGGCGCGCAGGATTGGCCAGGTCACGGGGTTCGTTAACGGTCTTGATCAATTGTTGTTCGGTGATGACTAAAGTTCCCCCGAAACCCAAAAAGATGCGGCTCGACGTGGCCATGGTGGAACGGGACCTGGTGGAAAGCCGGGCCCGCGCCCAGGCCGTCATCATGGCGGGCCTCGTCTATCGGAACACCCAACGCCTCGACAAGGCCAGTGTCATGGTCTCCCCTGATGACGAGATCATCCTCAAGGGCCGCGACCACCCCTGGGTGTCACGGGGTGGCGTCAAGCTGGCCCACGGGCTGGAGCACTTCCAACTGGATCCGGTCGCGATGATTTGCGTCGACGTTGGTGCATCGACAGGCGGGTTTACGGATGTTTTGTTAACGAACAAGGCGGCGAAGGTTTATGCTGTCGATGTGGGGCATGGACAGTTTGATTGGAAATTGCGTAATGACCCGCGCGTCGTTGTGTTGGAGCGAACCAATGCTCGAAATCTGGATACGGAACTGATTCCCGACCCCCTTGACGCCATTGTCTGTGACGCCAGTTTTATCGGCTTGCGCACGGTGTTGCCTGCCGCCATGGGGCTGGCGAAGCCCGGCGCCTTCCTGATCGCCCTGATCAAGCCGCAGTTCGAGGTCGGCAAGGATCAGGTCGGAAAGGGCGGCGTTGTGCGTGATCCGGCGTTGCACCAGTCCGTGTGCGATGACATTCGGGGCTGGCTGGATGGCTTGGCGGACTGGCGTGTGATGGGTATCGAGCAAAGCCCCATTAAAGGCCCGGAAGGCAATGTTGAGTTCCTGATCGCAGCTGTGAAAACCGAAGATCAGCTTTCCAGCGGATAGCCTGCCACGGACCATGACTGGATTCCGCCCACCATATTGACCGCCGCTTCAATAATCCCATTGGCAACCAGTTGGTCGGCCACGGATTGCGAGCGCATACCCATGGCGCAGTAAAACACCAAGTGTTTTACATCCGCCTGTTTTCCATCCGTCACGGGCAGCAATTTTATATCGAATTGTGACAGCGGGATGTGGATGGCGCCGGGGATGTGGGCGGCGTCATATTCATGGGACTCACGCACATCAATCAACACGGCCTGATCCTTTGCTAACCAGTCATGGATGACGGATACGTCTGCTTGTTCAATTGACATTATTAAGGCTCCGATGACGCATCACTGTGAATATAGGGTATATGGGGATGGTTAATCCGATACCAACCGCTTGCCGTAAACAACCACACTCTGTGGTTCATATCCGATAGCCTCATAGAATCCTGTTGCTACGAGGTTTGAATTTCGGATCATCACATTGATCTTGGGACAGCCTGCCTCAATGAGTAGTCGTTCGACTTCGTTCATAAGTTTTTCAGCGATCCCTTGTTTCCGGTGATCAGGGTGTACAGCCAGATAATTAACTGAGCCCCGGTGTCCATCAAACCCGGCCATGATAGAGCCAATGATTTTTTCTTCATCACTTAGGGCTACGAGAAACAAATCAGGCTGTACGGTAAGTTTGCGATCAATATCCTTGCCCGGATCATTCCAGGGCACACTCAGGCCACAATCATGCCAAAGCTGAATAACAGCATCCTGATCGTGAGGTATATAAAGTCTGAGGCTTACCCGCATTGGGCGCGGTGCCGCAGCACCTGATCGGCCAGCACACAGGCCATCATGGCTTCGCCAACGGGAACAGCGCGAATACCGACGCAGGGATCATGGCGTCCTTTCGTGGAGACATCCACATCCTCGCCTTGGGCGTTGACGCTTTTGACCGGCGTTACGATGGAACTTGTCGGTTTGACGGCGAAGCGAACAACCACGTCCTGTCCCGATGAGATGCCACCAAGTATGCCACCGGCATGGTTGGACAGGAAGCCGACGCTATCGCCCTTCATGCGCATCTGGTCGGCGTTCTCCTCGCCGCGAAGACCTGCGACCGCCATGCCGTCACCGATCTCGACGCCTTTGACGGCGTTGATGCTCATCATGGCAGCGGCCAGTTCGGCGTCGAGTTTTCCATAGATCGGCGATCCCAGTCCAACGGGAACACCGGACGCCAAGATTTCAACGACAGCGCCAACGGATGACCCCTGCTTGCGGATATCATCGAGATAACTTTCCCAGGTGGCCGCCATACGGGCATCGGGGCACCAGAAGGGGTTGTTCTCGATGGCCCCCCATTCCCATGCCTCGCGGTCGACGGCGTGGGGGCCAACCTGCACAAGGGCGCCACGAATCGTAACTGTGTCCTCGAGCACATGGTCCAGCACCTTGCGGGCGATAGCGCCAGCGGCTACCCGCATGGCGGTTTCACGGGCCGATGACCGTCCACCACCGCGATGATCGCGGATACCGTATTTGGCCATGTAGGTGTAATCTGCGTGGCCGGGACGGAAGCTGTCCTTGATGTCGTTATAATCCTTGGAACGCTGGTCCTCGTTGCGGATCAGCAGACCGATGGGGGTTCCCGTGGTCTTGCCATCCATCACGCCTGAGAGGATTTCGACGCTATCACTTTCCTTGCGCTGGGTGGTGAAGCGCGATTGCCCCGGTTTCCGCTGATCGAGGAATTTCTGGATATCTTTGGCGCTCAACGGGATCAACGGCGGAACGCCATCGACCACACACCCGATAGCCGGGCCATGGCTTTCGCCGAAGGTTGTTACCCGAAACAACTGACCGAATGAGTTATCTGTCATAAGAGTCCATCACCAGATTGTCAGACAACCGAAATATCGGGCGCGTCCACGGCCTTCATGCCAACCACGTTGTAGCCGCAGTCCACATGATGGGTTTCGCCGGTGACGCCACTGGACAGATCGGATAACAGGTAGACGCCTGCGCCGCCGATATCATCCATGGTCACATTCCGCCGTAGCGGCGAGTTGTATTCGTTCCATTTCAGGATGTAGCGGAAGTCGCCGATCCCGGATGCTGCCAGTGTTTTCATGGGGCCGGCTGAGAGGCTGTTGACCCGGATACCGTCCTTGCCCAGGTCTTCGGCCAGATAGCGTACACTGGCTTCAAGCGCTGCTTTTGCGACGCCCATCACGTTGTAGTGGGGCATGACGCGCTCAGCGCCGTAATAGGTCAGGGTGAGCAGGCTGCCGCCATCCTTCATCAGGGGCGCAGCGCGTTGGCAGATAGCCGTGAAGGAGTAGCATGAAATGTTCATGGTCGCCTGAAAGTTACCCGCCGTTGTGTCCAGGTACCGGCCCTTCAGTTCGTCCTTGTCTGAGAAAGCAATGGCGTGAACCACGAAGTCCAGCCCGCCCCATGCCTCTTTAATGGTATTGAAGGTAGCATCCACGCTTGCCACATCGGTCACATCGCAGGGAATGACCATGGACGAGCCAACGGACTCGGCGAGCGGGGTGACACGCTTCAACAAGGCATCGCCCTGATAGGTGAAGGCAAGTTCGGCGCCCTGATCACTCACGGCTTTGGCGATACCCCAGGCGATGGAACGATCATTGGCGACGCCCATGATCAGTCCTTTTTTGCCGTTCATCAAAGGCCCTTTAGTGGTCATTGGTGATGCTTCCTCTGTATTTTCTGACGGGACTGAAACCAGGGCGAATCTTCCAACCGCTATTTTGACCAATTTAGCCCCTTAGACAACAACCCGATAGCTTCTTGATCATTATATTGTCCCGGATACAGCGGTTGTCGGGGATTAATTGTCTTTTTGGCTGGCTTTTCTCGGTTTTTGCGTTCCCCCCGCTTTCCATGATCGGACAAACTTTGTCAGTTCAGGGTCACCCTTGTCTGGCAGCATGACCTGAATTCTAATCATCTGATCGCCGCGCTGACCATTCGCTTTAGCTAAACCCTTGCCACGTAGTCGCAAGGTGGTTCCCGTGTTGGCGTTGGCTGGAACCGTCACCTTCACCGGGCCGTCCACTGAGGGGGCCTCGATGGGGCCACCCAGTACGGCTTCTGAAAGACTGACGGGTAAATCCACCACGATATTGTCACCGTCAACGATAAACAGGTCGTGGTCGTCGACAAGGATTTCAACAAGGGCATCCCCGTCATTACCGCCGCCAACCCCACCCATGCCCTGACCCTTCAGGCGAAGCGTCTGTTCATGCCGGGTGCCGGGAGGGATGGTGACGCGCAGGCGTTTCCCATTGGTCATGCTGACATGTGTTGTCGCACCGTGAACGGCGTCCATGAACTTGATTCTCAGCGTGTAACTGACATCGGCACCATGGATGCGGATGGTGCGTCCTTCGCCTGGTTGCGGGTGTCTGCGCCGGCGGATGAAGTCTTCAAACGGGCTGCTTCGTTGTTGTCGGCCAGAGCGGACAGTCGTGCCCAATTCATCAATCTCGCCCCGGTCGTAAAGGGTGCGCTGATCGGGGTCAGACAGGATCCCATAAGCGCGGTTGAGTTCCTTGAAATCGTCTTCCGCCTTCCGGGTGCCTGAGTTGGCGTCCGGGTGTTTATCGCGCGCCAGCTTTCGGAACGCCGACTTGATATCACTGGCAGAGGCCTGTGTAGGGATACCCAGAATGTCATAAAGATTTCGCATGGCGCGCAGAATGCCCGTAACGCCAGCTTCGCGCAACTGTCTAAGAGATGTATTGGACTTGGGTTATTGTACGATCAGCCAGGAACCATCGGCCTGACGGCAGGCCCGCCCTTGTGCTACCTCGGTCTTGCCATCCACGGTGATCGTGGACTCAAAATCCCGGCAGTCTTCGCCTTCAACCGTTTCATAGGTATTGGCGGGTACAATTGAACCGGAATTCCCCGAATCGGGATTGTTCCATGTGGACGAAACACCGTCGGGGTTGTTTTCGAGTGTGTCCTGCGCCACCTGTTCGGCCTGCTCGATGTCCTGTTCATCCAGCGCTTTGCCAAGTTGACTGCCAGCCCATGCGCCCGCCATCGCACCAATAGCCGTCGCCACTGTCTGGCCGCGGCCATCACCGGTTTTCGAGCCTATCAAGATGCCAATACCGGCACCAATAAACGTCCCCAGCGTTTCCCCCGGGCGTTCTTCCATGCTCTCACAGGCGCTGAGCAACATCATGGATGTTACAGCCACAGCCAGGCCCTGCTTTATCATGATTAAAACCCTCCAGTTGGTATCTTGACAGTCCGCTGGTCCCGTTCCCAAATGGGGAGGCGGACAACGACACCCGGTTTACCTTTGGGTCCCGCTTAACCATTATAGACCTAGTTCGACAAATAAACATTCGCAAGGCCCTTTCAGATTATGATACGTGACGCCGAAAACCCTTATGATCTTTTTGGCGAGTGGTTCGCCGAAGCCAGCAAGACCGAACCCAGCGATCCAAACGCCGTCGCCGTCGCAACGACCACGCTTGATGGAAGGCCATCCCTGCGCATGGTCCTGATGAAGGATTTTGATCAACGGGGATTCGTCTTTTACACCAATCTGGGCAGTCGCAAGGCTGAACAACTGAAGGCCAATGCCCATGCGGCCCTGTGCTTTCACTGGAAATCCCTGACCCGGCAGGTTCGCATTGAAGGTGCCATTGAACCGGTCAGTGATGCGGAAGCCGATGAATACTATGCCAGCCGTCCTCGCCTGAGTCAGATTGGCGCCTGGGCCTCGAAACAGTCACAGCCTTTGGGCAGCCGTTTCGAGCTGGAGGCACGGATTGCCGAATTCACCGCCAAGTTTAATATCGGTACGGTTCCCCGGCCTGATTTCTGGTCCGGGTTCCGTCTTGTTCCCGAGATGATCGAGTTCTGGCAGGATCAAAAATTCCGATTGCATGATCGTCTGGTGTATTATCGTGATAATGATCAATGGAAAACAAAACGGCTTTACCCGTGACCCAATCGACAGACCGGCAACCTGATACGGATAATCTGTCCGTGTCTCCATCGCGTGAACTCGCACGCCTGATGCGGATTGCCACCTATATTGCGGTCAGTGTGGCGTCGGTTCTGGTCATAGCAAAATTTTATGCATGGCTGACAACGGATTCGGTCAGCCTGCTCTCGACTTTGATTGACTCGATGCTCGATGTTGCGGCATCCGGCATTAACCTGCTGGCGGTTCGTCATGCGTTGGAACCGGCAGATAAGGATCATCGCTTCGGGCATGGCAAGGCCGAGTCTCTGGCCGGGCTTGCACAGTCCGCCTTTATTACCGGTTCCGCCGTGTTTTTGTTCATTGAGGCGGGTAACCGTCTGTTCAAGCCACGCGCTATCGAACATACGGATACCGGGTACCTGGTCATGGGACTCTCCATCGTCCTGACGGTGCTGCTTGTCGGCTTTCAACGCTATGTCATCAGGCGCACCAAGTCCGCCGCGATCCGGGCGGATTCACTGCACTATCAGATGGATGTGCTGGTCAACATCGGTGTGATTATCTCGCTTCTGCTGGTTTCCAGAATGGGCTGGCAATGGGCCGATCCCGCCATCGCCGTCCTGATCGCTATCTATATCGTTTATGGCGCGTGGCAAATTGCCCAAGATGCATGGGATGTGCTGATGGACCGTGAACTGAGTGACGAGGATCGCCAGCAGATTCGCGCCCTGGCATTGAAACACAGTGATGTGCACGGGGTTCACGACATGCGAACCCGCTCCTCGGGATCACGGATTTTCATCCAGCTACATCTCGAGCTGGATGGCGCTATGGTGTTGTTGAAATCCCATGAAATTGCCGATGCGGTTGAAAGGGATATCATGGCGGCATTCCCCAACGCAGAGGTGATCGTTCATCAGGACCCGGAAGGGATTGAAGAGGATATTCCGGTATTTCGATAGAGCTTCTTGTAAGCTGTTAAAGAAAGTAGTGAAGGGACATGGACCGTCAGGACCAAATCATCAATTTTCTGTCCTCAGCCAGTGCCTATGCAGACATAGAGGGCGCTGACGGTTTGGATGTTCAACGCCGGGAAACACATATCTCGGTCGTGTTTCTGGTCGGGCAATCCGCTTTCAAAATGAAACGCGCGGTGGCGTATCCTTACCTTGATTTTTCCACCCTTGATCGCCGCCGTGAGCTGTGTGAGCGGGAAATCACTATCAATTCCCGAACGGCGCCGGATATCTATCGCGGTGTTATTGCCGTCACCTGCAATGCTAAGGGCGAGTTCGCACTGGATGGTGACGGTGATCCCGTTGAATGGCTGGTTTCCATGCATCGGTTTGATGATGCCACATTGTGGGACCGTCAAGCGCTTGCCGGCGATCTTGATCGGCACGATTTTGAAGTTTTAGCCGATCAGGTCGCCCGATTTCATGCAAAGGCTGAAACCTGCGACGGCGATGCTGCGGTATCGGCATTGGCGGCCACCATTGATGGCAACAGGCAAAGCATGGCCAGTCATACGGGTGACCTGTTTGACTTTGAAATGGTGGAGGCCTTGTTTTCCCGAACCCGTAAGGCTTATGAATTAGCGAAGCCTGTTCTTCAAACCCGCGCCAATGAGGGGTGTGTTCGAATCTGTCACGGCGATCTTCATCTCGGCAATATTTTTACCGGCGCTATCGGTCCTGTCCTGTTTGACGCCATCGAATTCAATGAGGCATTTTCCCATATCGATATTCTGTACGATCTGGCCTTTCTGCTGATGGATGTTGACTATCGGGTGGGAAAGCGCCCGGCGACAGTTCTGATGAACCGTTATCTGGATCACAGTGGCAATCCGACGGGTGTCTGTGTCGTGCCATTTCTGATGTCGGTCCGCGCCGCTATTCGTGCCCATGTGTCAGCCTCTGCGGCGGCAAAACACGCGGATCCGGCTGCTGCCGAGCAATTGCGGCGTCACGCCTGCCAGTATCTGGCAGTGGCATCGGACTGTCTCCGCGATGTTACGCCACGCCTGATTGCCGTCGGTGGTTTGTCCGGCAGTGGAAAGTCTCGCATGGCCCGGGTTGTTGCTAGTGCTCTTGATACGGTGCCGGGTGCGCGGGTGGTGCGGAGTGACACCGTGCGAAAGCGCCTTGCCGGTGTGCCTTTTGATGAGCGCCTGCCAGCAGATTCCTACACCCCGGCAGCATCGGCACAGATCTATGCTGCCTGCCTGGATGAAGCGCGGCAGATATTAAAATCAGGATATCCGGTGGTGCTCGATGCCGTCTTTGCAAAATCGGCTGAACGATCATCAGCCGAAACCTTGGCGGCGGGAACGGGGGTGCCTTTTGATGGCCTGTGGCTGGAAGCACCGATGTCTGTCATGCGCGAAAGGGTCGAGGAACGAAGGCATAATGCATCGGATGCCAATGCGGCGGTCATTGAGGTGCAATCGGGGTATGATCTGGGTAACATTCAATGGACCCGTGTTGATAGTTCCGGTAAAAAAGAACAGACGGAATCCTTGGCTTTTGCGTGTCTTGGACTTGAGCGCGGTGTAGAATAAGCTAACTTAACAGGTAGAGGGAGTGCTATGAGCCGGTGATAATCTCAGGCTCTGTGCGCAAGGAGATAATCATGACGATCAAAACAATTCTTGTGCCGCTGGATGGCTCTGATTCATCGCGCACTGCGCTACATACGGGTATCGCCATGGCGCGCGATTGCGAAGCCCATCTGAATGTTGTGCATGTTCGCGCCAACCCCAAGGATGCCGTTCCCCTGTTGGGAGAAGGTATGTCGGGTGCGGTCATTGAAGATATTATTGCGGCGGCCGAAAAAGAGGCCGTTGAGCGGGCTCGCAAGTCACGAGAGATTTTTGATGAGGTCTGTTCCTCTCAGGGAATTGCCTGGGTTGACGGCCCCTCTGCGACGGGTGGTCCCACGGCAACATGGATCGAGGAAACCGGTCGCGAGGATGAAGTTGTCGCGATCCGGGGGCGTCTGGCGGATATGATCGTTGTCAGTCGCCCGACGAATGAAACGGCAGTGTCGGCCACCATGACCCTGAATGCGGCGATGGTTGAAACCGGTCGCGGCGTGCTCGTGGTGCCGCCGGGCGGCTCCGACGGCTTTGGCAAGCGGGTTGCGATCTCCTGGAATGGCAGCGCCGAAGCGGCCCGTGCTGTTGCGGCGGCCATGCCGTTGATCGAAGGGGCCGAGAAGGTTCTGATCCTTACCATTGATGGCGATAGCGCATCGCCCAATGCGGCTACCCAACTTAACGACTATCTGGCATGGCACGGTGTCAACGCAGAAATTGAAACCACGCCGGTGTCAGAATCTCAGGTTGGCGCGACCGTGTTGAAGAGATGCGGCGATTGGAATGCCGATTTGCTGGTCATGGGCGCCTATACCCATAGCCGTCTCAGGCAGCTGATCATGGGCGGTGTGACGCGCCATGTACTTGCCGAGGCAACCTTGCCGGTGGTGATGGTTCACTAGACCTGTTGAATGTTCAGGTGGGCGGGGCGCCGCTCTCCTGAGTGTCGCCGTCCGCCTCGACCGCGCCTTCGGTCATCTCAATGATCGTTTCCGATGCGAAAGCAGGTGACATTGCCGCCGGATGCGGCGTGAAGGCGATATTTTCCTGATCCTCCATCGGCGTTGCGGCGCGGCGCGACATCCGGTAGAGGACGAACAAACCAATGCCCGCGTGAACCGCCACGAAATACCAGAGAAACCCATCTGTTCCAATCATGGCCATGGCGTAGGAAGCGCCGGGGGGGCCTGCGACCGCGCCGATACCGCAAGCCAGCACCAGTGTACTGCTGGCCGTGAGCATCTGTTTCGATGACAGGCGATCATTGGCGTGGGAAATGCACAGTGAATACATGGGGAATGTCAGGCCGCCGAAGATGCTGAAAATGATCATCATCGGAATGACAGATGATACATTGGCGGTCAAAATAATGAAAGGCACGAGAGCAGCGAGTACCGTCACCACGAGGAGAACCATGCGCCGGTCAAACCGGTCGGAGAGCATGCCAATGGGAAATTGTAAAACGACGCTGCCGAGAAAAATCAGCGAAATGAAAATAGAAACCTCGGCCACTGAGAAGCTGAGGGCGTCGGCATAAACCGCGCCCATACTAACCAGCGCACCGTTGGACATGCCGGTCGCAATCATGCCGATAACACCCAGTGGCGACAGGCGATACAGCGCAACAATTCCCATTTTTTCTGTTTCTTCGATATTCGGGGTGGGACTTGCCGCCAGTAAGATGGGAATCAGCGCCAGGGAAACCAGAACGGATGCCAGCACAAATAAATCCACAGCAAGGGGGGTGGATAAATTCAGCAGCAACGGTCCGCCACCCATGGCTCCCACGTTGACAATCATATAGACCGATAACAGCTTGCCGCGGGTAGCGTTGGTTGCCCGGTCGTTGAGCCAGCTTTCCGCCACCACGTAGATCCCCGCGAAGGCGAAACCGGTGAACACGCGACCGACAAACCAAAAATAGGGATCGACGACCATGGCATGCAGCAGGGGAATCACCGAAGCCAGAGACGCCAGCGCGGCAAACACCCGGACGTGACCTACCCGTTGCACCAGCTTTGGTGCCAGCAGGGAGCCTGCCGCAAACCCGACGAAGTATCCGGACATGACCATGCCCGTTGTTTCGGTGGCGAAGCCTTCGAATGTTGCACGTAGACCCAACAGTGTCCCCTGCAGGCCGTTACTGAGCATCACAATACCCATGCTGAACAATAGTGCGGAACAGGCTGCCGTGGCGGACAAGACGGAAACCCCGGCAGCGGATTCTCTCGTCCCTGATCCTTGTGGTGTTTGTGGTTCTTGCGCGCTGCCGTCTGTCATGTTGGTCCCCAAACTTTCGACAGATGATAATGTGTTGATGTCGGAAGTTAAGGGGCATGGCAACGGGTTTCTGATCCCGGATCGACAAAAGATGATCCGGGATTAACAAATGGGTCAAATTGACGTGTTATCGGGAGCAGATTAGCATCAAGCTCGAAACGAAAAACACATGGCTATGGATTAGCTGGATATTTAACGAGGGGAGGTTGAGATGAAGACCGATATGCGTGGCGAGGGTGAACGATCCAATCATGGCTGGGTGGGAATACCGACCTTTCTACGCGCGCCGTATTGCTCCGACATCGATACTATTGATGCCGATGCTCTGGATGTGCCCCTGGTTTCCGGCTGTGTGTCGGCAGAGCCCAATGGCATGAGCTACGCAGAATTGCGCGATTGTTTTGGCGCCATCGCAGCGCGCAACGAGATCGTTGGGTTTGATTTTGTCGAAGTGAACCCGGTGCTGGATGTGGGCACCGGTGTGACGTCCTATATCGGCGCGCACCTGGTTGTCGAATGCCTCGGGCTAGTGTGTGAACAAGCGTGGTGGAAAGCCCGGGTTAACGTGTAGGTTATGGGAATCAGGTTGCTGGCAACGGGGCAGGGATTGGCGTAATCTGCAACTATGACTGAGCAAAGAAAAACAATTGTTATTACCGGCGCCAGCCGTGGAATTGGTCATTATACCGCCAAGTGTTTTCTCGAGCGCGGGTGGCAAATTATCACCTGTTCTCGCGGTGACGTTCCGGCTGACTGTCTGCGTGATCCCAACTGGACCCGCCATATCCCTGCGGACCTGTCAGATCCTGATAGCGTCACCGCTTTCATCAATGAAGTGAAAGATATTCTGGGCGATGGCGCACTGCATGCGCTTGTTAATAATGCCGGATTATCGCCAAAAACGCCCTTCAAGGAGCGTCTTGGGTGCCTGAATGGTGATCTTGACGCCTGGAAGGAAGTGTTCGAAATCAACTTTTACGCGGCGCTTCACCTGTCACGCGGCTTTGCGGCGGCGCTTCATCGGGGCGAGGGCTCGGTGGTCAATATCACCTCCATTGCCGGACACCGCATTCATCCCTTTGCCGGATCGGCTTATTCCATTTCCAAGGCGGCGCTGTCTGCTCTGACTCGTGAACTGGCCAATGAATTTGCTGCTTTGGGCGTCAGGGTAAACGCCGTTGCGCCGGGAGAAATCGAGACCTCCATGATTCAACCCGAGTATGAGGCGCTGATTCCGCGCATTCCCCTGGACCGTATGGGCTCGCCGGCTGACGTTGCCGGAACTATCTACTATCTATGTTCTGACGATGCGCGCTATGTTACCGGTACTGAAGTATGGGTTACGGGTGGACAGCACCTGTTTTAAACAGGTTTTGATCTACTAGTGGAAAATCAGTAATATCGGTAATATTGCGAAATCATGGCGCGCAACGCAGTCATCTTTCATCCCCCCGATGGTGTGGGAACAAATCAGCAAAACCTCATGGAGCGCCCTGCTACCGGGGAGGCGTTCCTGCGTGGTCTCGTCCATCATGGTGAAATCGATCAATTTTATGCCCATACGCTGAGCGCCGATCATTTTGCCGATTTTGCGCGCAGGGTCAGACAACTCGCCGGGAATTCACCGCCCTGCCGCCGGGTAGGACACGACACGATTGGCCAGAACGATACCCCCGGCATCCTCAGCCTGCCCGGACCTGATCTTGCCCCCTTTGCGTGGCGCCGCCGGACTCATGGCAACGCAGCCTATAGCCTGTGTGGGACCAGCCATACGATTGCCGCATCACGGGGCATGAACAGTATCGGAGACTTGCTTACCGCACCGGTGCAACCTTGGGATGCCTTGATTTGCCCAACCCGTTCATCGAAGACCGTGATCCGCCATGTGATGAACAACTATGCCGCCTATCTTGAAGAACGGATGGGATCGCGCCCGCCGATCGAGTTGCTGATGCCGGTCATTCCCCCTGGCGTGGATTGTGCTGCCTTTGCCCAGGATACAGCGGCCAGTGCGGACCGTGCCCAATTGCGTCAGGGACTTGGCGTTGACGTTGATGATATCGCTTTGTTGTGTGTCGGGTATCTCAGTTTTCATACCCGGGCACATCCGTTGCCTGTCTATGTAGCGGCAGAAACGGCGGCCCGCCGAACCGGACGGCGGGTCCATCTCATCCAGGCGGGCTGGTTTGATAATGCGGCCACTGAAATGGAATTTCGAGAGGGCGCGAGGGCTTTATGTCCGTCCGTGAACACCATCTTTCTCGATGGGCGTGATGACGATGTGCGTCGACGTATCTGGCGTGCAGCCGATGTGTTCGTATCGCTGTCGGATAATATTTACGAGACATTCGGACTGACGCCTGTCGAAGCCATGGCGGCGGGGCTTCCCGTGGTTGTCAGTGACTGGAGCGGATACCGGGAAACGGTAAGCGATGGTGTTCACGGCTTTACCATCCCCACATGGATGCCGGCCGGTGGTGACGGGCACGATATTGCCTTTGCCACTGAATTGACGGTGCCGGGTGTGGACGATAATGCCGCCTATGACCGCTATTGTGGCGGCGTCAGCCAGTCAACAGTCGTGGATATCGGGGCCTGTATCGATGCCCTCAGCGTATTGTGCAATGATACCGATAAACGGCATGCCATGGGTGAAGCTGGCCGGGCCCATGCCCGTGCGACTTACGACTGGTCCATCGTGATCAAGGCCCATCAAGATGTCTGGGAAGAGCTTGATCGGCGCCGGTCACGCGCCGCAACGGAGGCGCGTCACACCCATCCCGTTCCGGATATCCCTCCGCACAGTGATCCCTTTGTCATGTTTGGTGCCTATCCCACATCGGTGATTAACGATGCCACCGAACTACGTCTGATTGATGGAGTTGATCTCTCTTTGCTTGATAATCGCCTGTCCATGGCCATGAACACCATTGCCATGGACCGTTTGTTGAGCAGGAATGACTTGGCCAAAGTGATCACTGTTCTGTTGGAGCGCGGTATGGCGAACGTGCAGGATATTGTTGATTCCTTCGATCAGGCGACACATGCACAGGTGGTGCTGTCCATTGGCTGGCTTGCAAAGATGCACCTGTTGCGATTGTCGGGTAGCATAACGGCCGTCCTGAGCCCGGATCAGCGCAATAATGCACAAAAGCCCGCGCGCCACGCTGAACAGGGGGCCTCCGATGAGGGTGCGCTGGACATGATCGAGCATCGAGATGCACGTAGAATCCCGGCCACCAACGCACAAGACGACCGGTTATGGGATGAACTGGCTGATCTTCCGGTAGCGGAATTAAACGAGAGGGCAGCAATGGCCCGTGCCGAAGGCGATGTCGCCATGGCTGCTGCCTGTCTGCAACGCGCTTCGTCACTCATGCCCGATGACCCTGATGTTAACGTCCAGATGGGTGAGTTGTTGACCGCTGGTGAGCGCTATGAGTCGGCGACCGCATGTTTCAGACACGCCATTCAGGTAAACCCGGATCATCTCGGGGCGCATCGAAGTCTTGGCAAGGCGTTGTTTCTGCGCGGCGATGAAGCCGAAGGCATACACAGTTTCCGTCGCGCCGTGCGAGTGGCTCCCGAAGATGGCGAGGCCCGGTTGTTGTTGGGAACTGCATTACGACGCGCCGGGGCCGTCAATGAGGCCCTTCAATGTCTTCGGATTGCCATGGAGATTGAACCCGAGCGTGTTGAAGCCGGCTATCATCTGGGCTTGGTTTGCCGGACTATGGACAGGCCCGATGATGCACGCGTTGCCTTCAAACACGTGTTGTTGGCCGACCCGACTCATCGCTTCGCCGAGGCTGCCATGCTGAGCATGGATGCAGAGAGCCACGGGCGGGCCGTCGCTGAAAGACAGGATGGCCGTAAAACGGCACTGTACATGACCGACCAGGTTGATTATTTTTCCCTGCGGTCGATTTTTGATGCCTTGTGTGCGGATCACTGGCCATTATTTTCGGCTGATATAAGAGAAATCACTGAATTCAGGCCCGATTCAATTCTGACGGTCTCCCGTCGGCTATCCAGGCTTCGGGCCCCTATGCCGGGGTGTCCTGTGATCCAGATACCTAAGCTGGCAGTCCGCCGTCCCGAAAGTATCGTGCATGATGTATCGGCGGATGCCGTCTGTGTTGTCTCCGATGAAGAGCAACAGATATTCCTTGATGCCGGATTGTCGCAGCACCGCGTATGGTTGACGGGGTTGCCGCTTATGGACCCTGTATTTAGCGGAGACGTGCGGCACCGACCGCACCCGGGAGCAGATACGAAGCAAGCCCGCAAAATGGTTCTCTATATGCCGGACTGGCGGCGGGGAATCAGTGCCGAGCCGGCCATGAGGGAGGCGTTGGTTCAATTATGCCTGGCTCGCGACGGCGCATTTGATGTGGTTGTGCGACCTCATCCCGTGACGTTGAAACAGCAGCAAAGCTGGGTGGATGGCTGGGTTGATCTTTCTGCGTCGTGCCCCAATCTGACCGTTCATGTCGAGCCGGGCGTCAATCACCTGTCCTTGATGGCCGAAGCCGATCTCCTGCTATCGGATTTTTCATCTCTGGCCGTTACTTTCATGGCCTTTAATACCCCGTTGGTATTGATACGTCCCCGCTTGGACGCACCCCCGCAGCATCGTCTCAGCGACCGTCAGACGGGTCTGCTGGAAAGTGTCGCTACATGCCTCGATGGGGGGGCTGATGTTGTCGGACACGTTGTAAAATCCCTGGAACATCCCAATGTGAATGATGAATCCAGAGCCCGCATGCGCTCCGTGGTTTTTGGCGGGAGCGCTGATGGGCACGCCGCCATTCGGACGGTGTCGTTGCTTCGTGACTTTCTGTACGCCTGAACATTGCCCCTGAATACACTACATAGTGTAGTTATCCACAAAATTATCTCTATATCTACTGTATGGTGTTCCATCCTGAGGTGACAGGGTGTATGGTCAAGTCCACTAATTGTTCTATGAATCGCACCGTTTCCTTAAATTCCCTGACAGGGGAAGAGGCAGAGGAGGTGATGCGGGACATGGTTATGGGCATTTGACGAGGCGCAGTCATGGCGGAAAAACCAACCAGTACAGACAATGTTTCGGATCAACAGCCAACGGGCCATGATCCGTCATCTGTTGACGGAATGATCTCTGATGCTCTTATCGACCGTAATCTGAATGGCGATGGCGAGGTGATGGGTGGCAGCGACACGTCACCGTTTGCCGATGCTATGGGCACGCTTGCTCCCGAGGACTGGAAACCACCATTCTTTCTGCGTTACCGAATTCCCGTTATTGTTGGCATCCTTGCCACTGTCGCATGGACCTATCTTGTTATTGATGCGGTTGATCTGCATCTGGGCTGGAACAATATTGGCATCTTGTTGCCACACGAACTGGGTGGTCTGGCGGCGGGGGTGATCACGCCACTGGCACTCTTGTGGATGGTCGTCGCCTTCTTCGAACGTGGTCGGTCCTTGCGCCATGAAACAGAAGCCCTGCGCTGGCAACTCAGTCAACTGGCCTATCCGTCTGACCGCGCAGAAATCCGCTTGAAGGATGTCACGCAGTCACTACGCCGACAGGCACAGGAATTGTCCCGGGCTTCCGATATTGCCTCCAAGCAGGCCGCCAATGTGGTTGGCCAGGTAAAACGCCAATCAATCGAATTGTCACAGGTTTCCGAAGATGCGGATATTCGCGCCCGGGCTATTTCTGAGTCTCTGAAGCGGCAGACGGAAGACTTGCGCGATGTCACGAACCAAGCCGTTGAAAGGGCACGTGAAGTCGGTGACACGCTCTATGAACGTTCACAGGAACTGGTGTCGTCCTCTGACCGGGCATCTGCACGGGCTGAGGCCCTATCGGACTCCTTGCGTGACCGTAGCCGCGAATTGTCTGAAAACACCCGTGAGGCAACGGAAAGCACAGAACGTACAACACAGGTATTTGAAGAACGTGGTCAGCGTTTCGCCGAGGTTGTCAATGATACGGTGAGACGGGCCGACATCTCCGGTGATCATCTCGAAGACCGCGCCAATGCCCTTGCCAACACAATACGTAGTGCGGCACAGGACCTTGAGGTCAGCACCGATATGCTGGACCGTCATTCAGGCGTGCTGGAGCATCGCTCGGAAAGGGCCAGTGTTCAGGCAGAGACGCTTCGTAACATGCTGAGCGAACAACAGTCATTGTTGGCCCATGCAGCAGAAAATCTTGAACGCCGAGCAGAAGAAATCGAGGGCTCCCTGGGTCGGCAGTCATTGGAGCTCCGCGAAACATCAGACGTTGTTTCTGGCACGGTACGGCAAACCGTTGGTGATCTGGAGAAAACTACCCGGGATCTTCAGGGCGCGACAAAACGGGCCAGCGAACGGGTCATCGAAGTTGGCGATGAATTCCGGCGCCGGATTGATGAAGTAAACGCCATATCGACGGATGCCGAAGTCGGCATAACATCGGTTACCACGGCTCTTGAGATGAGCGCTGACAGCCTGACCATCGTTAGTGACAAGGTAATCGGGGAAATGAGCCGCGTGGGCGAAGAGTTCCAGAAACGATCCGATCAGTTGGATGGCTCCTCGCTGGAGGCATCGGACCGGGTGCGGCGAACAACGGAATCCCTGGCTATTCAGGCACGTGATATTGAACGGATCGCCAATGAAACCGAAGGCCGCCTAACCGATGTTGGTGATACATTACGGGAGAGATCTACCGATCTTGATAGCGCAACGGATCGCGCCGCCCATCGTATGACGACATTGAATGAGGATTTCCGTCATCAGGTGGATGCGCTCGATAGTGCGACGGATAGCAGCGTCATCAATGTGCACAAGGCGACGCACAATCTGCAACTTACTGCGGATGCTGTATTGGCGACATCCGGCCAAACACGTGAAGCAGCAGAAGGATTTCAGGGTCAACTCGATCAGATGGGGCAGATGTCGGCACAGGTTACGCACCGGTTACAGAATCTGGAACAGAATGTGTATGAAGGGGCCAAGAATCTACAGAACATATCATCGGAGAGTATCGAGTCTATCGAGGGTATCCATAAGGTTCTGCAACAGGAAGGGCAGCACCTGAGTGAGTTGTCAGATCGTGTTTCCAAGTCAGCAGATGCGGGAAGTGCGATGATTATTCGCCGTGCCAATGAACTGGTAGAGGTGACTGACAAGGTTGAGGATCGACTGGACGTCGTTAGCGATGAGGTGAGACGAAACCTGCATGACTTGTTGTCAGCATCGGATGAAGCATCAGAACGCGTATCGAGTCTGTCAGGCCTGCTCGGTGGGCGTGTACAGGATATTGCCAAAGCATCCGATGCCGCCACGGAAGAAGTTGGGCGCGTTGAAGACGCCTTGCGGCATTCTACCCGTGAGATGACATCGTCAACAGATCGTGCCGCACGACTCCTGGCTCTGGTCAGTGACGCCTTTGACCGTCAGGCCTCGGGGTTAAATACGGTGGCTGATGATGCTTCTGCCCGCGTGGCCAGGGTGTCAACGGAGCTACAGGCCGAAACGGTCAATATCGAAGAAAGAGTGAACGATGCAGTGCAGCGTCTGAACGAAACAGGCGAAACCCTGAAGACAAGCGCGGAATGGCTGAGCGATAATAGTGATGTAGCGGCCGTACGAATCAGTGCCGTTACGGAGGCATTACAGGGAAGTTCTTCAATTGTTTCAATGGCAGCAGAGACAGCTATTGGCTCACTTGGGAAGGTTGGGGAGACCGTGCGCGAAGAAATCAGCCAGTCGGT
>FLOH01001499.1_pt1 | contig 36420 bp, 30 predicted proteins | sample 756751 | NCBI WGS metagenome assembly FLOH01 (sample SAMEA4026879, study PRJEB14308) | marine metagenome | biome: coastal water; material: water | depth 74 m
AAATACTCAGCATGGCCAACTCCGCTTATTTTGCGACCCCCACCGAAATCAACAATCTCACCACTGCATGCAGTCGCTTAGGCATGCGTGCTCTTGCCAATATTGCGAACACGATGGCCAGTGCTAATCAATATCGTACGACAAACCCCATCGCCCGTAAACTCATGCAAAGCCTTTGGCAACACGCTATCGTCACCGCACATTGCGCCGAGGCTATTGCTAGAAAATTAAAAATAGAAACCACCACTACCTTTATCGCCGGATTACTTCACGATATTGGTAAAGTCGTCATGGTCGATGTGATCACCCATAAGTACACCGGACCGACAGGACGCCTCAAGGAATCCCCCGATATCCTCGCCAAGGCCATCGAACCTTTTTCATCCATCGTGGGGCTACATGTAATTCAACACTGGAAACTATCACCAGAGTTATTTTTTGCGACGCTCTTTGCGCAATGTCCCGAAATTATGCCGCATGAAGCATGCGCTCCTGAAATCCACTGCGTACACCTCGCCAGTGACATCGCCGAGGCCAAAGGCTATGGCATCGGAAATCCCGATGATTTTAACTTAGAAAATCATCCTTCCCTCGAAGCCCTGGGCTTCTCCCAAGACGAACTCGATGACTTTATTCTCGGCCTAGACGAAATGCTCGACTCCGTCATCGGTGTATTGGGCTCACTGGAGTAGGGGGAAATATATCCCCGTTCTACAACGAGCCAATGTAAGTTTTTTACGTTGAGTGTAACTCTTCAAAATAAAACAGGATCGAATGACCTGAAAAAGCTAACCACGGACGCCGAACACGTGCTATATCAGGATTAGTGTATATTGTATCCTACTCTTCTAGCCACTTTTCTAAATCCATTGTATCCTCCTCATTTTTTCTGCAACTGTATCTCCGCATTCACAATCGTGTTGTTCGGGGCGGCACCGAGTAGGTCTATGGTGTTGGAGGGGGCGTTGCCGGCGCGTGTGTCTGCGAGGGTGAAGGATGCTACGGGTTGGGAGAGGGGAATGGGGATGAATTTTGGGGTGGTTTGAATGCTGTTGAGGGGCATGAGCCAGTTGCCCGCGACGCCGTCGATTGTCGCGTAGAGCACGACATGGACTTCGCCGTCGGCGTCGACATGAAAGCGGGCGTTCCCGGGTTGTGATTCGGCTTTGGCTTCCATGACGGTGTTGCGGGAGAGTATTTTTCCGTCGCGCACGATCACCAGCTCAAGCGAGGTCAGCGTCGATAGGTCGGGGAAATATTTTTGCTGCATGAGCGCATCGGCCACCCTGCGTTTGGTGTAGAGAAGATATACATCCCCGTTCGGCGCGACATGGATATCCTGATTGCGGATGGCTCCGGCTGTTTTGTCGACGTTATCGATTTCCAATGGCTTCGAGAAGGGCTCTTTTCGCAGGTTGTTGCTCTGTGTGAGATAGATGATTCGAAAGACGTAGTCCCACTTGCGCTGGCGTTGCTCATATTTATAGCTACGCCATTCCTCTATCGGCTCGACAATGTCGCTGACCGCGAAGACATAGGCCGCGCCGTTGACGAGGGCGGTTTGCGCGTAACATGAGCGAATAGGGAACTCGATGGTACCATTAGCGAGAGTCTTGCCGTCTTGATTCATTAGTGCATAGAACAGCGCGCTGGTCTCCGCGTTAATGTTCAGCATCAAGACCTCGCTCCGCTTGCGATCCGCACTAAAGCTGCGATAGGAATGGTCGGTGAAATAGGTATCGGGTGTCCACTCGGGCATGAGCATCTTCGGTACCTCGGGGGTCTTCAGGGAGAATTTCATCGTATAGGGTTTGCAGGGGCCGTAATGTTTTCCCGGAGGCTCGGTCGAGTCATTGACGTTGAGAAGCAGGGTCTTCTTGCCCAAGGTGCCGAGGATAGCGGGTTCGCGTTGTCGGTAGCCCTCGGCCTCGGCGAGTAGCGACCACGTATCGCCCGTACGCTTGTGCAGTCGCCAGCGGGTATTGCACAAGAGTGGCACGTCTTGACCCGTTTGCTGTTCGCACACGATGACGCTATCGCCCAATCGGACAATGCCCGTGCAACCCGCACTCCAGAAGGGGCCGGAGCCGTTATTCGGGGGGGTGTAGGTGTAGACGGTGCTTTCATGGGTGACGATAGGCACTACCTCGGCCATAGACCAGCCTGAGCACATCAGCACTAATACGGGGACGATACATCGATACATACTCATTTCCTTTAGCAATTGTTAGGTGATTCCCTCAGGACATCTTCGTTATACCATATTTTCAAGGCAGGAATGAATAAAAAAACCGGGATATCGTCATCATTTAGACAGACTATTTCACTTAGCTATTGAAGAATCCCATCAACCGGAGGAATGAGCATGTTTATCACTAAGAAACTATTGGTTCTGAGTGCATTGGTGTTGGCGTTGGGCGGGTTGTTGCTGGCTAGTAGCGGCGTTGATGCGCAAACCGTTCAGGCGCAAGAAGAGGTCGTCTTGTATAATTCGCGCTACATTTATATTGGGGATAGCGATACCCCGGCTATTTTTGACACGGCCACGGGAGTTTATCGCGTTTGGGATAAGTATCCTGATAAAGTAGTGCGTAGTTACAATTTTGAAGAGCACAAAGATGTTCAGGTAGACATTATCTCTTACCAGTAGGCTTTTATGATTTACGCGACCGTGGGTACGATGTATCTCGATTTTCCGCGCCTCATCCATGCGATGGATGAGGTCGCGTCTATGTCGGGCGAGCGTGTGGTGATTCAGACGGGCATGGGAAATACCCTGCCCGAGCATTGCGAGCATTTCGACTTCAAATCGCGGGAAGAGGTGTTAGCACTTCAAGCCGAAGCGCGGGTGATCGTGTGTCACGCAGGGATTGGCTCAGTCATCGATGCGCTCCAAGTGAAAAAGCCGCTCATCGTTGTGCCGCGTCTCAAACAATTTGATGAGCACAACAACGATCATCAACTCGAACTGGCCGAAGCGGTCGCGCGTCGGGGCTGGGGACGTTGCATTCAAGACATCAGCGAACTCGCCGAGGCCTGTGCGCATCCGCCCGAAGCCTACACCGAGTACGCCCCTGCGAAACAGGCGCTGATTGATCATCTGCGTGCGAGTTTGTTGGTCTGAGGCAAAACTCTATTCTTGGACGTAGAGGTTTTTCCATTTAATGCCGTCGGCACCGCCTGCGTGTAGTTGCAGGGCAAAGCCGCCTTCAAAGACCTGCGGGTTGTCGTCATAGAAATCGACTATGCGAATGCCGTTGATCCAGGAGGTGGTGCGGTTACCGATGCACCGGATTTCAATTTCGCCCCAGGTATTCGGAGGAGCAGCATAGGCGCGCATGGAGGCTTTTTGGGGTGCTTCATGAATCCAGCCACGACGGTAGCTCTCGTAATGCCAGCCTGAGGGGCCGGGGAAGCTCGGGTCTACTTCGCCTTGCACGCCCGCAATGTAGGGGTAGGGGAAACCGTTATTGTCGCGCATAGTGACTTTCGCACGATAAAAGAGACCGTAGTTTCCCGCGCCGAGCATGTAGAAACTGCCGCGCACGCGGAAATCCGTCCAGCTTTCGTCGGTCAGTAAATACCCTTCGCTTTTTCTTGGGCCGCTGCGTCCGATGATGGTGCCGTCTTCCACGTCGAAGATTTCTGTGCCGTAGACCGTCCAGCCTTTTGTCGAAACGCCATCAAAAAGCGCGCGCCAATTTCCCGTGCGGCCTAAATCACCGATCTTGATGTTGCGGTAGGCAATCGATGTGGTCGCGCCGTCTAAAGGTTCCACTTGCAGCGCGATGTGTCCGCCGATGAAGGCTTCGTCGAATAAATGATTGGCTTTCACACCGTTGAGCCACGTGGCGATCACGCCGCCCCGTGCTTCGATGCGCATGTGATTCCAGTCGGTTTTATTAACTGTTTTCAGTGCATCGGGGGAGGCCTGCAATAATTTTCCGCGACCATTTTTGTCGATGATGCCCGCCGTGCCGTCGTCATTGTTGGTGACAATGTTGATTTGGTAGCCGTAAAAACCCTTCGTCTTTAGATCGCTTTCCAGTGGCAACCAATGCGAACGTACTTGGACGCCGCCGTTGCAGGGTGAAGGGGTTTTAAATTCGAGTTCAACGACGAAATCATTGTAGAAGGCATCGCTTTCGAGCCAGGCATCGCCTTGGGTCGTGGTGCCAGTGATCACCCCCGCGTCGGTGTTCCATTCGCCGGACAACACATGCCAACCCGCAGGGGCTTCGGCCCAGGTGAGGCTTGTGATACAGGTTAGCGCAAGGAACAAGAATGATTTCATGGGTAGTTCTCCTGAGTAATTAAGTCTGGAATGGAGCTTAGCAAAGAATGACGCGCAACGCAAGTCTGGCTAGCCTTCCGGCGTGAGTAGGATGGCGGAGTGTTCGTGGCGTTTGATGGTGAGTTGGTCTCCACCGGTGAGTTCGATGTATTCGGAGGAGTTGTCGTAGGCCAGCACGGCGGGGCCACGCGTGATTTCGGTGCGCACGGTGACGTCTTCGGGCAAAATGACGTGGTTGGTTTTTTCGCGGGCGTACATAAAGGCTACGCCGATGCCCGACCAGAAAATACCGCGCGTAATTTCATTGAAGTAAGCGGTGCTGCCGAAGGGGGTGCTCACCATGAGCCCGTCCCCGATGATTTCGCCGTCACTGGCTTCACCGAAGGATTTATCGTCGAACCAACATTTGTAGCGCACCGCCGTGTTGACGCGTCCCATGTGCACGGTAAATTCATTGATGGCGAGCAGATTGCTTTCGAGCTTTTTGGGATCGGCATAATGTACGACACATTCGATCTTCAAGTGCTCGCTTCGGAGTAATTTTCCCTGTGCCAGTTTCGCCAAAACCTCTTCAGGATCATCGCCGATGCACCGAATGCCGCGTCGACTGTTACGCAAGGGGACTTTTGGGATACTGGGCCAGCGTTGTTCGGCGGAGAGCAAGGTGCCATCACCGCCAAAACACACGATCACCTCAGCGTCATCGGTCACGAGCGTCAAGCCATCCGTCGCATCCACGAGGGGTTTAAGTGTATGGGCTTCTGCACCAAATAATATAATTTTCATGAATCCAGTATACCCGATGATTAGGTCATGTCCCAAATGAATTTCCGCTATTGTAAGGCATGGCGCAGGAGAGCGCAAGCTATTAAAGGAGGGGAATTAGGGTGCGCCCCAGAAGAGGCGTCTAGCTCCTTTGATGCCGCATTGCTGATATTGGTGATAGGCGCCTGCGGCGGCCTCGACGACGGAGGCGGTGCTTTGTTGAGAGACCCATGCGCGAATGGCGGAGTCGACGGTGTAGGCTTCGGGTGCCATGAGCCCTGTGTTGAGTAAGAGGGGATGCGCGTTGGCGGCGTGAAGGTGATCGCTGAAATAGGGCTTGCTGGCACAGGCGAGAATGAGGGCACTGCGCGCGGGCGCGTTCGCAGCGGAAGACTTCGGTGACGCTAAGGAGAACTCCATCAGGCCGTTGTGCCCGACATAGGCGAGCAGATGGGCGGCTCCGCCTGCGCGAAGTTTCACGGATTTTTCGTCGTGTGTCATGGTGACCTGCTCGGTGGCATTCCCTGCGCACAGTTGAAGGTAGGTACGGAGCGAGTCCTTGATAAATTTCCCGTCCCACGCGTCCGCGACAATATAGACGGGCACTGAGGCCGCGCCGCGTTTCACGCGGGTATACAACACGATGCGTTCTAGGATGCGCGGATCAGCCGGTTTCTCCACCGCGATCGTCGCCCAGCCCCCTTTGCGGGGCAGATGCGTTTTGAGCCCATACAACGCGCCCCAATAGAGATTCGATCTTGGATCCTGCCCATTGCCGATAGCTTCAGGCACTTTCACGATGCCCTGATTCACGTTATCGCACAAGGCGACTACCACATGCACGACGATGGGTTGGCCTGAAGCAAGGTCGGCATCGATTCGATCTTGCACGGCTTGGTTCGTGCTGGCCGAAGCGGTGGTGCTGAGGAGGATTGAGAGGATGAGGGTAACCATAGATAGTGATGCAGAGCGAGTCATTTTAATCTCCGAGAGTTAAAGCTTTATCTATAGTAATACGATAGGGCTTCAATTAGTTCCATGTTCCTACCACACGCTCTCGTAGCCCTCGGCCACCAAATCCCATTGTTTTCCGTAGGTGTGGACTTTTTGGGTGGGCGTGCCTTCGGGGGTTTCCAACGGGAGGCCTTCGTGTGTCCAGAGGAGAATACTGCCTTTTAGGTTTTGCGTGGGGATGCCTTGGCTTCGGAGTTTGTAGACGTAGACGCCGCTGCGGTAGCCGATGGTGCAGTGAACGACGATGGGTTTATCGTCGAGGGTACCGGCCGCGCGTTGGGATTCAAATTGGGCTTGGGTGAGGGCACCGGGGATCATGGAGACGGCTTGTTCTTCGGGGCTGCGCACATCGACGATCACGAGCTTGTCATTGCGGTAGTCCTCGGCGATGTCGGCGGGGGATACTTCGGTGATGCCGGGAAAGTCGTCGCGGTAGCCTTGGTACATGGATTCGATGCGCGCGCGTTTTTCGACATCGCTGAGGGAGGCGGTGTTTTGACAGGCCGCGAGCGATAGACTGATGAGGGCGATGATGAGGAAGCGGGTCGAGAGGTTCATGCGGTGATCTCCTGCTTGCGTACGGTGAGGGCGTCGATGCGGTCAGTGTCGATGGTGACGCCGAGGCCGGGGATGTCGAGCGGTACTTGCACCATGGCCTCCGCGTCCATGTCCCATTCGGGCGAGACGATGTCCTGCGCCCAATAGCGACGGCTGGGCGAGAGGTCGCCGGGGATCGTGAAGTTGTCTTTGGCGGCCAACGCAACGTTGTAGGCACGACCGATGCCCGTTTCGAGCATGCCGCCGCACCAGACGGGAATACGGTTTTCTTCACAGCGATCGTGCATGTGTTGTGCCGTGAGTAAACCGCCCACGCGCCCGGGCTTGATGTTAAGAATACGGCCACTGTCCAGCGCGATCATGGTGTCCAAGTGGGCAAGGGTGTGGATGGATTCGTCCAGGCAGATGGGGGTCGTCAAGAGGCTTTGTAAGTAGGCATGTTCCACAATATCGTCCCAGGCCAAGGGCTGTTCGATCATCAGGAGACTAAACTCGTCCAGCGCCTTTAAGGTTTCGATGTCGTCGAGCGTGTAGGCGTTGTTGGCGTCTACCATCAACGAGAGTCCCGCGCCAAAGGTTTCGCGTACGGCGTGTACATAGTCGATGTCTGCGCCGGGCTGAATTTTGATTTTGATGCGGTCATAGCCTTCGGCGACGGCGTGTTCCACTTTCGCGACCAAGGCTTCTGGAGAATCCTGCAAGCCTATCGCGACTCCTGTAGCCACGCTCGTGCGGGTGGCACCGAGCATGTTCGCCAGCGACTCGCCCGTTTTCTCCGCGACCAAAGCCCAGCACGGCATTTCCAGCGCGGCCTTGGCCATGTAATTTCCTTTACAACGTTTCTCCAGAAAGTAATGGACGGCCTCGGGTTCATCAAAGGCGTGTCCCAATAACTCAGGAGCCAAGTGTTGCTCGATGATGCTCCACGCCGTGTCGATGGTCTCGGGCAGATAGTGCGGCGTAGACAATGCCACGCATTCGCCCCACGCCGTCGCGCCGTCTGTATCCTCCAAGTGCGTCAAGAGGATACGACGTTCATCCTCCACGCCGTGCGCCGTGCGAAAGGGCTCAACCAAGGGCAAGCGAATTTCGCGCAGGGTGATTCGGGCGAGGGTGAAGGATGATTGGGGGGGCATAGGCAACTACTTCACATCCTTCGCGCAGCGGAAACCAGTCATGTACAGATTTCTATCGTCCTTGGGCAAGTAGAAACGATGTGCGCAACGCATGTGAGGGATGTCGTTAAATGTGGTGCCTCCTTTGAGTACTTTGTACTGCTTGCCGTATTGTTTTCCGGGGATCTTGTTGCCGGGATACGGTTCGTACCAATCGCTAACCCATTCCATGGCGCTTCCGGCCATGTCGTAGCAACCGTAGGGACTCTGTGGTTTTGCAATCGTCTTTCCTATCGCTTGAGCGTCGTTGTATTGAATGAAAGTTGGGTCATACGAATTGCCCCAGGGAAACATGCGTCCGTCTATGCCGCGTGCGGCCTTTTCCCATTCCTTTTCCGTCGGTAAGCGTTTGCCGAGGGATTTGGCATAGGCGACGGCTTGATCCCAGTTCACTAGAGCGGGGGAATTATCCCGATCCTTGCGGTAGGAAAAAGACGGGTTAAATTTTTTGTAGTCGGCGTTGCTGATTTCGTATTCGTCGATGAAAAATTCACCCGTACTGGCGATGTGCTTGGGGGACTCATCGGCATCGCCGATGTCACTGCCCATGATGAATTCGCCAGCGGGGACGTAGACCATGCCTTGGGGGGGCGTGGGGGTGAGTTTGGGGTCTTCGGCGTGGGCGATAACGCTGACGATGCTCAGGATAATGGTGGCTGTATAGATACATAGTTTCATGAATAGTCTCCTTACCATGAGGGGTCAATGATGCCGTAGTAACGGCCGAACCAGTAGTTGCGAATCATGAGGGCTGCGTGGCCTTCTTGCTCGGATTGTACGCTCGAAGTCGTGCCGTCGTCGTTGACGACGGTGAAGGTGCCTGTGCTCCGCTGAAATCCTTGCATGTTTTTCAAGGCTTCCAGATGTTTGCCTTCCATAACGTTTTCTCCACTGAGCACGGTGTAGACCATCGGAAACCAAAGGGCACCGACATAGTCAGAGTCCAGTTTTTCCCACGTGTACTGATAACGATTGAGTGACATACGGTATTTGTTCATCAAGCTCTCATCTGTTTCATGACCGAAGAGTTGAAAAAAACTTTTGCACGCCAGTTTGTCGTCCCAGATGACATTCCACATGTCCGGCCAGATTGTTTTAGCTAGAATAGCATCGTCGTCGTAATGATACACATCGATCAAGCGTCGATACGCCGCGCGATAGCGATCTTTACCGGTTAAACGATGCGCCGTTTTCAATGCGGCCAGCATTTCCATGGAATTCAAAGGTTGCCGCGGAAAGTCCGGACAGAAATTGCCCCACAGCGTCATTTTGTTGTCCACATCAACCAGCTTGAAATTGTAATCGACGACACGCCCGACGATGCGATCAATCAGTCCCGCTGCGATTTTCTTCCCTTCTTCGTCTGCGGCCATATCGTAGTAGAGGCCGAGCAAGTAGCAGAGATCGACAAACTTGTCACTGCTCGGGTCGCCCTCCCAGCGATAGCCCGGCATCGATGTGCTGTCGTGCCACTCAATCGGGAAGAAAGCATTGCGTTCGTGCCAGAGCGGTTTGTCTGTTTTGTTGTAGGAACGTGCGAATGCGCCCGGTACGCCCGTGACTTTTTCGAGCTTCTGAATGCCGCGTAAAATTTCGTGGCACTGTTCGCGGTGTGCGGGGTCTTTGGTGATGGCGTAGCGATAACAATAGGCGGCCATCATCGCGCCGGTCACTTCGATGGCGTCTTCCTGACTGCCGACCATCGGGTGTACCGTTCCCACGGGAGGGAAAATGATGTGTTGCATGAAGATGCCTTCGTTGATGTGATTGCCTCGCATCAGCGCATCGTACATGTCTACCCGCACATGTAGGGGGTCGTCCGCTTTCGGAAAGTCATTTACTTTTTGTGCAAAAACTAAGGTCGGCATAAAACATACCATCACCATGAGTTTCCACGTAGCATTACGCAAATTCATATTGACTCCCTATTAAGGATACGCAGTATCCGTTGGTTATTTTATCGAAATAGCGGATCACTCGTTGCGGGTTTGGCACCGCCCATCGAGGCATAGCCTTGGCCGTGGCCGATGGGATTTTCACCGACCCAGCGTTCGTCGAAGGGTTCGCAGGCCAGTTGATAGCGCACATCGCAGGAAAGCCGGGCGCGTTGACAGGCCGAACGATTGTCCAATGAACCGTGCAGCATAAACATCGGCATGATCACGATGTCGCCCGCTTTAAATGCCGTGGTGAGCAGACGCGTATTGCGTTCCTGTGCCAAGGTGACGGGTGTGGTGGTCACGTGGCCTGGGCGACTCGTGTCGTTGTCCACATCGAAGCCCTTGAACTCATCAATGAGGTCATCCCACTGGTGCGAGCCTTCCACTAAAGTGAGTGGCCCCTCGTCCAGCGCGACATCACCTAACGGTGTCCAGACGGTGAGTAGATTCTCCGTACCGCGATTCATGTAGACATGATCAAAATGAAAGGCCGAGGCGCGTCCCGGATGCGTGGCGCGAAGCCAGAGGAAGTCAAAGGGCTTGACCTCGCCCCCCAGTACTTTCGCCAGAATCGCGTTCATGTGATCGCTGTGCGTTACCTTGCGCAAGGCTTCATGCTCCGACATGGCTTTCCAATGCGCCCCCATATCCTTAATCAACTCACCGCGTTGACTGGTGCCCGTGGAAATGCCGTCCATGACGGGTGCTGCAATTTCGCCCACTGCGGCCAGCTCAGTTAATATCGCCTTGCGCGCGCTCAGCACGATGGTTGTATCCAGCACGCCCGGAAGATACAAATAGCCGTCTTCCGCCAATGCTTGCTGCAAGGACGCTGTGTCGGACTGCGCGAAATCGGTTGCCTTCAATTCGCCCAGCATTCCATCTGGGATTATTTCTGTGTGAGTTGTTAATGGTGCCATGTTTATATTCCTCTAAAAGTTGAACTGCTAAACGCTAATCATACCGTTTACAGGGTCGAAAACGGAAACGCTTTGGGGATTTATTGGGCGAGAGCCAATGCGGGCAGTTGCCCCTCTAGCCATTGACGCAGGACTCGGGTGGCGGTGTCCATACTCCCGTCTTCGGCATCGATCAGGGTGAAGTCCTGGGCGCGAATCATGCGCTTGCCCCATTCGCTACGGGTCTTCGAATCGCCGTTGGGGATAGTGGATAACGAAGGCGGTACCGCGACCACATCCCATTCTTGATAATTAAAGCTGAGGGAACGATTGAGAATCCAACTGTAACTTTGGATGAAGGCCTCGGGGGTGGGGGCACTGGCTTCGGCAGGGACGGCGATGAACACGAGGTCGTATTTTTTGTCGCGCACCCCTTTGGCAGCCTCTTCGATTTCGGCTAGGGTCTTGCCTTCGACGATCCACGAGGTCATATCGAGGGGGGAGTCGGGGGCTACCTCGCCAAGGAGTTTAGTGAGCAAGGCATCGTAGGGCGGCATGGCGAGGACTTTGATGGGCTTTTTCGCTCCGATGAGCGCAAGCGTGTGCGGGATAGCGGGCTGAGGCGCAGGAACATCGACGAGGGAGTCAGACTTGCTTGTGATACGCCCCACGGTGGTCTCGGCGATGCGTTTATGACCATCCATGTTCGGGTGTATCTCGTCGCTCATGAGGAAAGCCCACTCAAGGGGATCCTTGTTGCGCACGGTTTCAAAGGTCGCGTAGCAATCGGCAAGAGGCACATTCAACGTTGCCGCTAACTCGCGCACGACTGCTACATATTTCTCCAGCTTCGCCGTGGGTCGGCCTGATGTGTCGCGCACGGAGTTGGGCGTACAAAGCATGACCTCGGAGCCATTGAGTCGGCATTGACTGATGATGGACTTCAGGTTGGCACGGTAGTCTTCAAGAGACACGCGGGTCATGTCGTTCAGCCCGAACATAATGGTGACGAGATCGGGCTTGTGATCGAGCACATCCTTCTGGATTCGCTTAAGCGCATCGACCGTGGTGTTCCCGCTGATGCCCGCGTTGATGGCGGTGAGGTTAGCGGCAGGAGTTTTGGGATACGCCTTCTCTAGTCCAATCTCGACCATGTCCGTATACGCGCGACGTCCGCCCGTGTGGTAGTAGACACCTGTGACGCTGTCGCCAAAGCAGACGATTTTTGCCGGAGGTCTGTACGAGTTATATATCAACCAATTATTCGTCCCATGGAGTTTTGGGACTGATATACGCATCGATGAATTTGCGAGTACTTTATCCATCATTTCACCGATAGCTTTGACAGTAGGGTGAAGATCCTCTAATTCATGTGGATCAATAACCCACTTTTCCCCTTCTTTGGTTTTGACACATAAAACAGATTTTGGGGCATCAGAATATGATGGTGATAAAGATCCTAGGTCAAAAAAATCGCTTTCAAAAATATATTTTCCTATTCGAGAAAAGTCATCTTTTAAGGTTCTTCCTTGCAACTTTCCTATGGAATCAACTTCACCAACACCGTGATATTTTACAATCCCTTTTGAATCAAGATCAATCCGGTACTCTGGTCCACCGTTTACAACGGTATCGGGTAAGCGTAACAGACTGATTTCAATAATTTCCTCGGGGGTAGTAGGTTTTAAAGCCGTGGTTTTTTTTAAGAACTCTTTGCTCATGCGCATTTCAAAAAAGCTATCATACAGCTCCCCAGCAAAAGCACTCCCGCTCAGCAGGATCAATAAAAATGACACCATGAATCTCATAAACATTCCTCCTCCACGCATAATACCCATTCCCTACTCAGAGTTCCCGGGGAACCACATCGACATGGGGTCGGGGCCGTCGCCGGTGGCGATGATGTCGACGACTTTGAGGGTTTCGGTGTCGATGACGTGGAGCCCGTCGAGATTTTCACAGCCGACGTAGGCGAATTTTTCGTCGGGGCTGAGTTCCACGCCGATGGCGAGTCCGCCGACTTTGACGCGCAAGATTTCGGAGTGGTGGGGTACGTCGATGACGATGAGTTCGCCTTCGGTTGTCCAACTGGGGATGTAGGCGCGTTGACCGTCTTTGGTGAATCGAATGCGCACGGGCATGCCGGGGACATCGAAGCGGTGAATGACTTTATGCGTGGCGAGGTCGATGATGGAGATGGATTCGCCCGCTTGGTTCGCGACCCAGAGGTGCTTGCCATCGGGCGTGAAGGCCATGCCTTCGGCACCTTCTTCGCAAGGAATCTGAGTGATGAGTTGCCCGCTTTTCCGGTCGATGACCGAGACGTCTTCGGAGGTGATGTTGGCGGTGTAGAGGCGTTCGTTGTCGTTGGACACGAGTACCATGTGCGAGATTTTTCCGTGGGTGGCGATGGCGCGGGTGAACTCGTGGGTTGCGGTATCCACTTCAATGACCCAGCCCGTTTGCCCTGCCGTGAAGTAGGCATTCTTGCCGTCGGGCGCCATGGTCGCGCCGTGAATGCGGGTGTATTCGCCCGTATCGATTTGCTTGATGTGTTTGCGCGCAACGAGATCGACCACGGAGATGCTGTTGCCCGGCGCGGCGTAGTTGGAGAGGTACATGAAGCGTTGGTCGGGGGTGATGGTGAGTTCGTGCGGGTTGTGGCCAACGGTGATGGTTTGTTCGACTTCCCGCGTATTGGGGTTTATGTAGCTAAGGGTGTCACTGTGTTTGTTGGCGACGATGAGCATCGGCATTTTCACGCGGGAGGCGGCCCCGCCGATTTCGGGCAGTGCCGCGAAATCAGGCTCCACACCACGCTCGCGGGAGGTGAAAAAATTGAACATCATGATGCCGTCGATGCCGTCGCTCCAGAGTTGGCGGGCGATCTTACGGTAGTTGTCGGAGTCTTTTTCCACTTCAATCGACGCGTACATCGGCAGTGCCTCGGGGAAGAGTGCGCGGTATTCCTGCACGGGCAACGGAAAGTTGTTGTGCAAGTAATGCGAGATGATCACGCTGTCGAGAATCCCCTCTTTCGCCCAGCTAACGGGGTCTAGACCGATACCGAGATTTTGCGCCGGGGTCGCCATGATGCGCACGGTGAGAAGGAGAGGCTTGTCGCGTTTCTTGCCGACTTCCTGGGTCATGGCACGGACGTCGCGCATCCACGCGGTCATGGTTTCGATGTTTTCGGTTTCTTTGCCGAAGGGGAAATACACGGGGAAGCGTTGGAAGTCGATCTCGATGCCTTCGATGGGGTAGCGTTCACAAATCTCGCGGAGCTGCGCCAGCTTGCGCGCGCGGACTTCGGGGATGGCGAAATTGAGTCCGCCGGGCAACCACGAGGCCACCACGGCTGGTGCGCGGCCCGAGAATGTCTAGATAGATTTGCGGGATTTCCGCATCCATTTTCGCGACGCGCCATTCGGGGTGCTCGAGCCAGAATTTGGAGAGAAGCATGTTCGCGGGTTTTTCGACCCAATGCACTTCGTTGAGGCGGAAGCTAACGAAAGTTTCCAGTCCTTTTTCCTGAGCGCGGGCGATGATGATGCCCAAGGGGTCGTGTCCCGCATCATGTAGGCCGAGGATGTTGGCCGCGCCCCGTCCCAAAGTGGATATTGCTTTGGTCGCTGCACGATCCTTCAAGGTCTCGGCTTCTTCGGGGGTGAGGTGGCTGGCAAACAAATCCGCCGTTTCGCCTTGGAAATTCATGTCCATGCCGACATGCGAGGAAACGTGAAACGAAGTGATGCCCTTGTCCGCGACTTCATCCACATAGCTATACACATCTTCGGGTGTCATGGGATAGGGTTTCTCGATGAAGATGTTGCCGCCGTCGGTGTTATAAATAAAGCGTTTCTGACGCCCCGAATCCTTGACGGCATAGTTACTGTGATCGAGCGGCGTGAGGTCAAAGGTGCGGAAAAATATTTCTGCCCCTTCCGTTTGAAGTTGGATGCGTCCTTTCTTCGGGTTGCAGTCCATTGCCCGGTTCACGACGATGCCGTTGAGCAGCACGGTAATTTTTCCGCCGTCCGCGATTACTTCGAGACGGTTCCATTCGCCGATGGGATTTTCCACATCCTTCTCGCCACGAAAACCTTTTACATCTTTCGTAACTGCGGCATGGCCAAACCACTTGACACCGCCTTTCGTGAGGGTAGTCAATTCGCCATCGGGACTAAAAACATTGGCTCCGTTTTGTTTCTCCGTTGCCACGGGGCTGGTCAGTGAAAAAGCATCGGTGCCATCGCCCAGTACATAAAAAGTCCCTGTTCCCCCCTCAAAAAGATTCACGATTAACCCATGCATCCATGTGCCATCAATATCATCATCCTTACCCACGGAATGAATGATAATTCCCGAGTCCCGCGCTTTGTCGATGCGCGGTGCAAAGGTCATGTCGCCCCATTTGAATTCCACGAGCAGATGATAGTCGCCATATTCCTCGTTGGTGATTAAGTGACCGTTTTCCTCACCCGAAAGGCGCAAGATGCCATCGGTTTTACTGAAGACCCCCTTCGGATCCTCGTCCCGCCCGCGATCCTTGAGCCAGGTATACCAATGGTCGAGGTCGTCGCCCTGAAGCAGGTCGATGGTGTCTGTCGCCGCATGGGACACAGTCGAAGTCAGTACGAAGAGCGCGGTCAATACGAGTGCAACGGGGGTTCTCATGGTCAATTCCTAGCGTGGTTGAGGCAAATAGGGCTTCGATTTCGTAATGTCACGTAGATGGCAGGAATTACAGTATCAGATAATAATGATCCCCCGCAAATGTCCAAAGCCTTCACAAGATGCATCGATTCCCTTATTTTTGTTACACTTTGCACTTTACAGAGTCCCTTGTACGCCCCCCTACTTTTGGAGAGATAGACGTGACCACCGATGAAATCCGCACAAGTTTCCTAAACTTTTTTAAGGATCGCGGCCATACCATAGAACGAAGCGACTTAATTGTCCCCGCCAATGACCCCACGCTGATGTTTACCAGCGCGGGCATGGTGCAGTTTAAAGACTTCTATACGGGCGAAGTCCCCGTACCGTATCGCACGGCAGCGACATCCCAAAAGTGCCTGCGCGCGGGCGGAAAAGCCAATGATTTGGACGAGGTCGGCAAGACGACCCGTCACATGACCTTCTTCGAGATGCTGGGCAATTTCTCCTTTGGCGATTATTTCAAGCGCGAAACGATTCAGTGGGCCTGGGAATACTCCACCGAAGTCATCGGGATTCCTGCAGAATCCATCTGGGTCTCCGTGTTTGAGGATGACGACGAAGCTTGGGATATTTGGTTAAACGAAATAGGGGTGGATGAGTCCCGCTTGCTACGCATGGGCGCCAAGGATAACTTCTGGGGGCCAGCGGGCGATACGGGCGCGTGTGGACCGTGTTCGGAACTGCATTTCGATAAGGGCGTGGAGATTGATCCCGATGCCGATCCCGAGAATGACCCCAAAGAACGTTTCATGGAATTCTGGAACCTCGTGTTCCCGCAGTTTGATCAGCAACTCGACGGATCGCGTCCTCCCCTGAAGAATCGCGGCATCGACACGGGTATGGGACTCGAACGTCTCGCGGCCTTGGTGCAAAAGAAGGAAACCGTTTTCGACACCGACGGCATTTTCCCGCTAATTGAAGCCACGCAAGCGATGACGAATGTGAAGTACGAAGACAATCCCGTGCCTTTCCGCGTGATCGCGGATCACATTCGCGCCTTATGTTTTATGATCACGGACGGTGTGTTGCCGGGCAATGAAGGCCGTGGCTATGTGGAACGTCGCCTGCTCCGTCGCGCCGCGCGTTTCGGTCGCGAGTTGGGACTCACTAAACCGTTCTTGTGCGAAGTCTCCAAGACAGTCGTCAAGCTGATGGGACAGCAATACCCCGAACTCATCGAAAAACAGGTGCAGATCGAAAAAATTATCCGCAATGAAGAAGAACGCTTTTCGGGTACACTCGCGCGCGGGATGGATGTACTGGAAACGACTTTTTTGACGATGGATGCCGATGACGTGACTGAAGTCCCGGGTGCCGACCTCTTTAAATTGCACGACACCTTCGGCTTTCCCCTCGATCTCGCGACGGACATTGCGGAGGATCGCGGCTACACCGTAGACACCGTAGGTTTTCACGCCGCGATGGATCACCAAAAACAAAAAGCGCGTAGCGCGTGGACGGGCAGTGGTGATCAAGCTCTCTCGCCCATCTACCGCACGCTCAAAGAGCAGCACGGCGAGGTAGAATTTCTCGGCTACGATATGACTTCGGCGGATGCGACCATCCTCGCCATTATTCAGGACGGCAAAGTCGTGGACGAATTAACGCTGGGCGAAGAGGGCGAAATTATTCTCGACCGCACGCCGTTTTACGCGGAGTCCGGCGGTCAGGCCGGCGACACGGGCGTGATTGACGGCGTGAACGGTTCGGCGCATGTGAGCAACACCAAAGCCCCCATCAAAAAACAGAATTTGCATTATGTGACCTGCAATGCGGGCACACTCAAGCCCGGTGAAAAAGTGAGCGCGCAGGTGTCGGACGACAAACGCAACGCGATCCTGAATCATCACACCGCGACGCACTTGTTGCAAGCCGCGCTCCAAAACGTACTCGGTGGCCATGTGCATCAAGCGGGTTCGCAGGTGACTCCGAATCGCTTGCGCTTCGACTTTACCCACTTTGAAGGCATCGACGCAGAACGCTTGCAAGACATCGAACGTCTCGTGAATCAATACATTCGCACCAACACCCCCGTGAACATTGAAGAGAAAGACATCGAAGCCGCCCGTGCCGCAGGCGCGATGGCACTCTTCGGCGAAAAATACGACGATGTGGTGCGCGTAGTCTCGGTCGGCGATATCAGCATGGAACTCTGCGGCGGTACCCACGTCCCCGCGACCGGCGTCATCGGCTACTTCAAAATTCTCAGCGAATCCTCCATCTCTTCGGGTGTGCGTCGCATCGAAGCCGTGTGCGGGGAATCCGCCGTAGACACGCTGCAAGCGCACGACACGACCCTGAGCAATGTCGCACACCTGCTCGGCACCTCGACCGATGTCGTCGCGACACGCATTCAATCCTTAATCGATGAAAACAAAGCCCTCGCACGCGACGTGCAGAAATTGAAACAAGCCGCCGCGACGGGAAGCAGTGTCGATTACCTCGCCAACGCGCAAGACGTCGGCGGCCACAAGCTGGTCGCGACGGAAATTCCTAACCAAGACGCGAACGGATTGCGCATGGTCATGGACACCCTGCGCGACAAAATAGGCTCGGGCATCATCGTACTCGCTAGCGCGTCTGAAGGCAAAGTCGCCCTCTGCGTCGGCGTGACCAAAGACCTCACGAAGACCATCAAGGCGGGCGACATTGTCAAGCAACTCGCCCCTATCGTCGGTGGCGGAGGCGGCGGAAAACCCGACCTCGCCATGGCGGGCGGCAAAGACCCCAGCAAAGTCCCCGATGTGATTAAGCAGGCACCGAGCATTATTGAGGGGCTGTTATAAACCAATAGGAGCGCCGATGCAAAAGGTATATCTAGGGCACGAGCAGGAGTATCAACGCATGGAGTCCGCCGGGATTGACGCGTGGAACAAGCGCAATACCGATGCGGCCTTGGACGCTCACTACGTCCGTTTCCTAGAGGACATGCTCGCGCAATCGTGGTGTCCGCAATCGGGGCGTGTACTGGAAATCGGATGCGGTACTGCGCCGATGTTGCGCTGGTTTGCAGAGAAGGGATTCTCGGGCATGGGCATCGATGTCGCGGAAACCGCGCTGCGCATGGCCAAGCAACAAACAAACGACCGAGGACTCGAATACCGTCAAGCCGACATCTGCGATCTGGATACCACACAGTTTCCGAAGTTTGATATCTGCTTGGATGGCTTCTGTTTGCACTGTCTTACTGACGAAGAAGATCGCAAAACGATGCTCGCCAACGTGAAATCGCTGTTGGCACCAGGCGGCGTGTTTGTGCTGTTGACCATGTGCTCGCCCATTGACCGAGCGAATTACAAAAAACAATTTCCCGATCAAATCGTGCGCGATCACCGCATCTATTCACCCGCGGAAGATATCTCGAAATATGAAGGCACCCGAATCTTCAACGACAAGCCCTACATCGCCAACCGCAGCCTCTTCCACTGGGAAAGCATCCTCAAAGAACTGCGCATCGCCGGATTCACCGCGCGCCTCACCCGCATCAATCGTCACACCCCCGAAGAAGTGATTTCTTCGATAGCCGTGTGCGCGACGGTGAAATAATTAAGGGCACCTCTAATAATTCAATTTTAATCAACTACCAAATATAAATGAGTAGCTTTTATTGGCGTTTTTTAACATGCTAAATTTGATTGTTCTTGATTCGTTAATTAATAGAGGTTCCCTTAACCTAATGCAACACAGCCGAGAGTGGCTGTGCTACATTAGGCTTAATAAAATCTCCTAGTGTCGTCCTATCCAAAGTTCCCTACCAATTATCGCGCGTGATCATCAGGAAATCATCCGTACGGAAAGGGGACGCGGGCAAATCAGCTTCGTTGTATAGCGTACACTCGGGGTTAATTGCCCAGCCGTAACGCACGGCAACGGGATTTTCTACCGCATCGCTGGAAACGACGACTTTCTTGCCTTTGATTACCGCGTCAGCCCAGACGAATTTCTTGTCCGCTCCGGCAATGGCGAAGCCTTTGAGTGAACCGCCTTTAGCCATAAGCCCTTCGCCCACGTAGTCAAAGCTCAGGATGATATTATCGCCCTTCACCTTCATGCTCTTATAGGTCGGGCCTTCGGGAACCACATCCGCACCATAGGCAATATCCAACGCGGATTGTGCGAGACGATAGCCGACGTCTTGTTTGTTTTTCGGGTGAATATCTTTGGCATCGCCGATGTCGATGATGGTAGCGATCCCGACATTGTTCATTTCAGCCGAAGCCAGGGACTGCGCTTCGCGGAGTTCCGCCCAGGCATTGTCCGAGGGTTCTGCCTCGCGTGCTTGGAAGTTGGCGAGTTGGGTGATGATGAAGGGGAATTCGCCTTGTTTAAATTGATTGCGCCAATCGATGATCATGGTTTGCATGAGGTCACGATATTGATACGCGCGTCCGGCGTTGGATTCGCCCTGATACCAGATGGCTCCCGTGATACCGAAACGCCACAACGGCGCGATCATCGAGTTGTAATTGAAGCTGGGAATGTTGGGTGCCCCGCCGACCCCGCGCTTAGTATTGGGCTTCTCCACACGGCCTGCGCCCCGGTTATTAAAATACGATGCCATGACATCGCCGGACTTTACAAGATCTGCTTTCCAATCGTTATTGAGTTTGGTATAGGTCTCGCTGAGTTCCGTAGCGCTTTGGCTCATCCACGATTCAATCGCCGTACCACCCCAAGCCGTGCCGATGAGTCCGATGGGCACATCCAAGTCTTTATGCAACTCACGGCCGAAGAAATAAGCGGCCGCCGAGTAATTTCCCGCGACTGCGGGAGTCGTCAATACCCAGGAACCATTGGTATTGGTTTGCTCCGTAAGCGCAACGGTCAGTGGCACTTGAAAATAGCGGATATTCGGATAGTTCGCGTTCGCGATTTCATTTTCGGAATCATTGGAGCCTTTCACGCTCATGCCCATGTTCGATTGCCCCGAACACACCCACACATCGCCCATGAGGATATCGCTCACCGTGATGCTGTTCTTGCCTTGCACCGTGAGCGTCTTGGCATCGCCCAATCCGGCCGCGGGGAGGATGACATACCATCCGCCATTCTCGCCCGTGGTGGTGCTGAGGGTCTCACCGTCAAAGCTCACCGAGATGGCCTCACCCACGTCCGCCCAACCCCACAGATAATTGGTCTGATCACGTTGCAGCACCATGTGGTCGCTGTACAGCGAAGAGAGCGTGACTTCCGCCTGCGCCATGGGCACACTCAGAAGAAGGATAAATAAAGTTAGTAGATGTTTTTTCATGATACGGCCTTTCGTGTTGGGTTGAAGTGTCTATAGTAAACAGGTTGAAAATAAATGTTAAAGCATAGTTCCTACTCAGCGTCCCGTGTAAGCATGGGGAAGTCGTCGGTACGGAAGGGCGACGCGGGAAGGGTGATCGTTACCCTTTCGCAATGATCTTTATAACAATAGGAACCAATTTTTTCAGTTGACAGATTGCACTCGGGGTTGTTCGCCCAGCCGTAGCGAACGGCGACGGGATTCTGTACCGCGACACTCGATACAACTACCTTGCTTCCTTTTATTTTTGTGTCAGCCCACACAAATTTCTGATCCGCTCCAGCAATGGCGAAGCCTTTGATTGAATCACCATTAGCTACAAGCCCTTTGCCCACATAGTCAAAGCTCAACACGATCTTATCACCCTTAATCTTCATGCTCTTATAGGTCGGTCCAGCAGGCAACACATCCTTGTCATACGCGATATTCAACGCCGACTGCGCCAAGCGATACCCCACGTCTTGTTTATTCTTCGGGTGAATGTCCTTCGCATCGCCGATATCGATGATGGTCGCGATACCCACGTTCTCCATCTCGGCGGCCGCCATGGACTGCGCTTCACGCAATTCTGCCCAGTCGCTCTCGCTGGGTTCGGCCGCGCGTTCTTTGTAATTGGCGAGTTGCGTGATAATGAACGGAAACTCACCTTGCCCAAATTGTTTGCGCCAGTCGATGATCATCGTCTGCATGAGGTCGCGGTATTGATACGCCCGCTCCGCGTTGGATTCGCCTTGATACCAGATGGTGCCCGTGATGCCGAAACGCCACAACGGCGCGATCATCGCGTTATAATTAAAACTAGGCACGTTAGGCGCACCGCCGAGGCGACGTTCGATTTTCGGTTGTGGCACGCGAACCTGAGTCGGGTGCGTATAGGTATAGGCTACTTTTTCATAGTACGAAACAATGGCATCCCCGGACTTCTCGACATCGGGCTTCCAAGCATTGTTAAGTTTGCTAAAGGTTTCGCTCAATTCGGTCGCACGCTGGCTGATCCACGATTCAATCGTGGTGCCGCCCCACGCGGTTCCGATGAGTCCGATGGGCACATCCAAGTTCAAGTGCAATTCACGCCCGAAGTAATAGGCCACGGCGGAGAACCCTCCCGCGACTTCGGGACTGGTCAGTACCCACTGAGCCGTGGTGTTGGTTTGCTCCGTGGGCGAGACACCCCAAGGTACCCGAAAATACCGAATGTTCGGATAATTCGCATGAGCGATTTCCGTTTCAGCATCCTTGCAACGTTGCACTGTCCACACCATGTTCGACTGCCCGGAACACACCCACACATCGCCCATAAGGATGTCGCTCACGGTGATGGTATTCTTGCCCTGTACCGTGATCGTTTTCGGATCACCCAATCCCGCAGCGGGGAGGATTACATGCCATCCGCCGTTCTCGCCCGTGGTGGTGCTGAGAGTCTGGCCGTCAAAGCTCACCGAGATCGCCTCACCCGCATCCGCCCAGCCCCAGAGGTAATTGGCCTGATCGCGTTGAAGTACCATGTGATCGCTGTACAACGAAGAGAGCGTAACTTCCGCCTGTGTAAGGGGTACGCTCAGCAACAGAGTCAAAAGCACTAAATATAATCGTCTCACCGTCTCACCTTTCGGGTTTAGCCGACATCGAATTTTCGATGGAAGTATCTCTCTGAAATATATATGATTGTAGGAGGCATATACAATCAAAGAGGAATATTCCAGCCATGACTAAACTAAGCCCTTGGATACTATCTTGTGTGATGCTAGCGACGATGCTGTGTCCCACTATCTTGAGCCACGCCGCCGATACCACGGCCCAACAACGCAACATTGTCTTCATTCTGGTGGATGATCAGCGGTTTGACGCCATTGGGAAGTTGAATGACTTTTACCAAACGCCGCATTTGGATAAAATGATGGATAACGGCGTGTATTTCCCCAACGCCTTTGTCACGGATTCCTTGTGCTCACCCAGTCGCGCTTCTTTTTTGACGGGGCAATGGGCGCACCGTCACGGCGTGTTGGGCAACGGGGTACTCATGGATCAGTCCACCCCTACCTTTCCCAAAGAATTACAACAAGCCGGATACGAAACCGCGTTCATCGGTAAATGGCACATGGGGTCTTCCAGTGATGAACCACGCCCGGGCTTCGATCATTGGGTATCGTTTCGGGGACAGGGACAATACATCGACCAAACCTTCAACGTGAACGGCAAGAAAGTGAAGACTATCGGACACAACACCGATCGCGTGACGGATTTCGCGGTGGACTTTATCAAGACGAAGCATGACAAACCTTTTATGGCCTATGTTTCTCACAAAGCCGTACACGATGATTTCACTGCGGCTGAACGGCACCTAGGGAGCTACAAAGATAAGCTATACCCCTACCCCGCATCGATGGCCGATACCGATGAAAACTATGCCGGAAAACCGCCGTGGGTGCGCGCGCAACGTCCCACGTGGCACGGGGTGGACGGTTTATACAATAAACGACGTAGCATGGATAACTTTACCCAGGCCTACGCCGAGACCATGCGCACCGTGGACGACAGTGTCGGGCGCATCGTCGCGACCTTGAAAGAGGAAGGGTTGCTGGAATCCACGCTGATCGTGTTCACCTCGGACAACGGATTTCAATTCGGCGAACACGGCCTCATCGACAAGCGCACCATGTACGAAGCCTCCATTAAAATTCCCTTCATCGTGCATTGCCCTGAACTGTTCAAAGGCGGACAAACCCGCGAGCAGATGGTGCTGAATGTAGACCTCTTTCCAACGCTGATGGATGTCGCCGGAGCCAAGACGCCTGAATCAGTACAGGGGCAATCCTTCTGGCCCGTGCTCAACGATGCGGAGGCCAAAGGCCGCACGGCCTTTATTTATTCCTACTTCTGGGAGTCCTCCTTCCCGCAAACCCCGACCGTGATTGGCGTGCGCACGGATCAGTACAAGCTGATGCGTTTCCACGGCGTGTATGGGCAGGACGAGCTGTATGACATCCAAGCCGACCCCGACGAGATGAACAACCTCATCGGCGACTTCTACACGCGCACCGAAGGCGGCAATGTGGACGCGCGGATGCGCCCGAAAGGAAATGCGCCCAAGGAATTACAAGCGACCTATTGGGAACTGCGTAAACTGTGGGACACCGAAACCCAACGCATCGGACTGACCATTAACCCTGAATGGGCACAATAGACCAATCATTAAGGAACCACCCTCATGAACCACCTGTTGACTCTTACCGTAGCCTGCTCGATGATGTTGTTCACCATTGCGACCCAAGCCGAAAACCACTATGAAGCCGATGTCGTGGTCTATGGCGGCACGGCAGCAGGAGTGATTGCGGCCATTGCGGCAGCCGATGCGGGGAGCTCGGTCGTGCTGTATGAGCCGAAGAAGCATTTGGGGGGGATGGTCACGGGCGGATTAGGGCGCACGGATTATGCGAAGAAATATGTAATTGGCGGTATGTCGCGCGAATTTTTTGAGCGCAACGGCACGCACTACGACAAGGAAATCGAGTGGTTTCTCGAACCCCATGTGGCGGAGAATATTTACAACAACTGGTTGCGCGAAGCCGGAGTCCTCGTGGTCAATAATCATCCAGGAAAATTTGTGACGGCGGTTAAAATGGACGCGGGGCGCATTCAGGGCTTCGCTTGCGGTGATGGTTTGCGTTTCAGCGGTACGATATTTATCGATGCCTCCTACGAAGGCGATCTGTTGGCACTCGCGGGCATTTCCTATACCGTGGGGCGCGAGGGGCAGGAAGTCTACAGCGAATCATTGGCGGGGCAAATCGAGTACAGCCCCAAGCATCAGTTCCTCGCAGGCGTGTCACCGCGTGACGATGACAATGAGGTTTCTGCACTGATCCAAGGTTCTGATCCAAAGACCTACGGACAAGGCGATAAAAAAGTACAGGCCTATAACTTTCGTATTTGCATGACCAATGTGGCGGATAACCTCGTTCCCTGGCCGAAGCCCGAGGGCTATGAGCCAAGGGATTGGGATTTGCTGGCGCGTTATTTAGAAGCCGTACCGGGCTTGCCGATGAATAAATTGATGGCACCGGGGATGATGCCCAATGGCAAGACGGACACCAACAATAACGGCGCGATTTCCACCGACTACATTGGCGAGAGTTGGGGCTACCCCGAAGGCACCCCCGCCGAACGTGCGGCGATTTGGGAAAAACACAAGCGATACAATCAAGGCTTTCTCTATTTTCTGGCGAACGATCCGCGCGTGCCCGAGGCCTTGCAAACGGAGATGAATCAGTGGGGCTTGGCGAAGGACGAATTTGTCGACAACGATCACTGGCCTCATCAGCTCTACGTCCGCGAAGCCCGTCGCATGATTGGCACGTATGTGATGCAACAAAAAGATTTACAAACCGAGCGCACCAAGGAAGACAGCATCGGCATGGGCTCCTACAACTCCGACTCACATCACGTACAACGCTACGTCGTGAGCGAAGCCGGCCCGTGGGGTGACGAAGTGCCGATGGTGATCAACGAAGGCGACATGCAAGTGGCCGTACGCCCCTATGAAATCGCCTATCGCTCCCTCACGCCGAAGTCCGAAGAATGCACAAACCTGCTCTCCGTGTCCACGGTCTCGGCCTCGCATGTGGCGTACTCCTCCATTCGTATGGAGCCGCAGTACATGATTATGGGCGAGGCCGCTGGCGTCGCTGCGGCCCATGCCATTGAACAAGACTGCGCTGTACAAGCGATTGACGTGCCCAAGTTACAAGCCGTGTTACTCGCGCAAGGTGCCGTGCTCAGCTTGGACGATGTCGATGTGCCCTATGCCAGCAAAAAGAAGCTTCCCGGTATTGTGCTCGATGACGACGATGCCGATCTCTACGGGAATTGGCGTATTTCCAGCTCTACCGACCCCTACATCGGATTGGGATATGCCCACGAAGTCACGGCTGGAAGCGGTTTAGTCGTGGCCACCTACCGACCGAATGTACCCGCCACAGGCCAGTACGAAGTCTTCGTTTCATATTCACCCTACGGCAACCGATGTCAAGCGGCGAAATATACGATTCACCACGCAGATGGTGTAAAAACTATAGTTATCGATCAACGCACGAAGCCTCACAAAGAGGAAAATCCGCTGGTAAGTCTCGGCACCTACACTTTCGCCGAAGGCCGTAGCGGCTGGCTCAAAGTGAAGGCGCAACCCGGTGCCGAAGGCTACCTCGTTGTTGACGCTGCACAATGGCTTCCTGTGGGAGCAGCACAAGAAGCTATTCCAGTCCCCACTGCGCCTTAATCCACGTGAAGACCTGTTGACGGCCTTCGTCGGGAAAGCGGTGCTTTCCGGGGACTAACTCGCCGTGAAACTTGTCCTGCGCGTCATACAAGGCGTAGACGCTGTCGAGTTGTGTGTAAACTTCGCTCAGATTTTCGGTTTCGGGGAAGATGCTGTCGTTGAGCGTAGCCCAATTAAAATAGGGACGCGGCGCGATACACGCGACCACCTCGTGCCAGTCGAAAGGCGTCGTCTTGATGTCGTCCACGTAGTAGCCCACGCGCGGCATGAGCGCGGTCAAATCGCTCCAGCGATCCGGTTGAGGATCAGTACGCAGTGTCGTGTAACCACAACTCGCAATCGCCAGCCCGATGCGCGGCTCGTGAACGGTCGCCATGATGGAGCCATAAGCTCCGTGCGAATGGCCGATGACCCCGATGTGCGTCGTGTCCACATCCTTGCGCGTTTCCAAATAATCCACGATACGACTCACATCCCAATTCATCTTGCCGAAGAAGGACCACTTGGGATGCTGGTCGTAAAAACCGAGAGCGTCATGATAGGGCTGCTTTCCCTCAGGGATGCGTTCGCCGAAGCCAATCGCGTCCGGCACGATACACACAAAGCCCAACTCTGCCAATTCATGCGCAAAAGCCATATCTGGATTGCCGATCATGCCGCAAGACTCTTTCTTGCCCGGCGCCTGCGTCTGATGCAACACGATCATCGTGGGCGCGGGCGAAGTGATGGGCGTGTTGGGCAGCAACAAGTATGCAGGAATCGCATCCCCCTTTTCGCCCGGCACACGCAGATGAATCCGACGATACTTCGCCAAACGTTCCTCGCCAAGAATCTGCACCGCGCCCGTGTCTCGTTGGATGTCACTCGGCTCGCCCAGTATCACGCTCAAGGTAGTCAAAATGCCCGCGCGCTTCACTTCCCACTGCGCCGTCGTCGTGATCGAAGTCTCCGCATCAGGCGACACCTTCAGCAAGGGCAACAACTCCGCTTGTCCCGCCTGAGCCGTATCAATCACAGGCTTTGTCTCACCCGAAATCTCCTCCCACTGCTCCCAAGTAAATCCCGGCCACGCATGGGCGGGAAAGGAGGATAAAGCCATCGTTGCTACAAGGATGAATGTACAAGTAAAACGAAACATCTAAAAGTTCTCCTCTTATGCAGTTACGCCGCAGAAGTCTCCTGAGACTATCGGTCGCCCCAACCTACATCACCTTCAACGATGGTCTCTTCGTCCTCATCCCCTTTAAGCTAAGGCCACAGGACAGGCGACGCGGTGGGTATCGGTGACGTTGATTAACACGGGATCCTCTTGACGACACGTGGCCTGGCAGTCAGGACAGCGCGGGTGAAAATGACAGCCGCTGGGGGGCGCGATAGGACTCGGAATGTCGCCCGTCAAAATCTGTCGATCCAGTTGCTTGCGCGGATCGGGCGTGGGCACCGCACTGAGCAGGGCCTGCGTATAGGGATGCTGTGGACGGTTAAAGATGTCGTCGCGCGTCCCGATCTCCACGATACGCCCGAGATACATCACCGCCACATGGTCGGAGATGTGTTGAATCACCGAGAGATCATGCCCGATAAATAAATAGGTCAACCTCAATTTTTCTTGCAAGTCTTTGAGTAAATTCAATATCTGCGCTTGAATAGAAACGTCCAGTGCAGACACGGGTTCGTCCGCAATGATCAGCGACGGCTCTACGGCCAAGGCGCGCGCGATACCGATGCGTTGACGTTGGCCACCGGAAAACTCGTTAGGATAGCGATCCGCCGCTTCAGGGGGCAATCCCACCAATTGAAGCAACTCCAAAATTCGCGCACGTCGCTCGGATTTTTCGCCCAACTTGTGCGCACCCAAGGCTTCAGACAGCACCGAGCTGACGGTCATGCGAGGATTCAGCGAGCCATAGGGATCCTGAAAAATAAGCTGCATCTCTTTGCGCAAACTACGCATCGCGCCCTTGTTCAACGAAAACACCTCTTCGCCAGCGAAGGTGACCGTGCCGCGCGTCGCTTCAATAAGCCGTAAAATCGCCCGGCCCGCCGTCGTCTTGCCACTCCCGCTTTCGCCCACAAGGCTCAACGTTTCTCCCTGAGCAATATCAAAGGACACGCCGTCCACCGCGCGCACATACCCCGCGACTTTAGCGAACACACCTTGGCGCACAGGAAAATGCACAGCAAGATCGTCTACGCGTAACAAAGGTTCGGATGAAGAACTCATGTCGTGGCTACCTCCTGCAACGAAGCCGAGGCCTCCGCGTCCGCCATCGTTGCAGCATCAAAGAGCCAGCAACTCGCCGTGTGGTCTTCCGTAATGGAACACGCCTTCGGCTCAGCCTGAGCACACACCTGCATAGCATGAGGACAACGCGGATGAAAGCGACAGCCCGACGGAAAATCGGTCGCCGCAGGCACTTGCCCGCGAATGGTCTGGAGCCGTTCGCTCAAAGCATCCAAGTTGGGCAAAGAATTGTACAAGCCTTGTGTATAGGGATGCGCCTTCTCATCAAACAGCGAGGCCGTCGGTGCGCGTTCGATAATTTTTCCCGCATACATGATCGCCACTTCATCGGCCATCTCGGCGACCACACCTAAGTCGTGCGTGATCAGTAAAATTGCCATCCCACGTTCCTGCTGCAACTTGCGCAACAGATCAAGAATCTGCGCCTGAATGGTCACATCCAAGGCCGTGGTCGGTTCGTCCGCAATGAGCACTTTCGGATTACACGCTAAGGCCATCGCAATCATCACGCGCTGGCGCATCCCGCCCGACATCTGATGCGGATAATCGTTGACGCGGGACTCGGGCGCGGGAATGCCGACCTGCGTGAGGAGTTCGATGCTCGCGGCGCGCGCCTCCGCCTTCGTCAGCCCTTGGTGCAAACGTAAAATCGATCCAATCTGATCGCCCACACGAAACACAGGATTCAACGAAGTCATCGGTTCCTGAAAAATCATCGAGACATCATTTCCGCGAATATCGCGCAGGGCCTTACCCGAGAGCTTGAGTAAATCTTCGCCCACAAAAAGAATCTCACCGCCCACAATTTTCCCCGGCGGATCCGGCACCAGTCCCAGCAGGGACAACGCGGTCATGCTTTTTCCACAACCGGATTCCCCGACAATCGCGAGGGTTTTTCCCGCAGAAATGTCAAAAGAAATATCGTCCACTGCCAGCGCAATACCACGCTCAGTGTAGAAGTACGTTTTTAAATTCCTGACGGAAAGTATGGGGGTGTCAGAGTCACTCATCGGAAGATTATTTCTTCTCCAAGGCGTCGCGGCGTTCCTTCAATTCTTTCCAAGTGGTCAGAATAATGCCTTCGTCTTTAATCAATTGTAGGATGTCGGGATCGGTCATGGTGAGCATATCGTTGTGCCGAGTCTCTCCCGTACCAGAAATATCACCGAACACTTCCGAGGGAATCGTGCAATGCACAATATACATCGTCACACCCGGCTTTTGCGCCTTGACGGAATCGGTAATGTACTGTTTCTTTTCCGCCAAATCGCGCGTGCTGGTGAAATCCGTGTGCAAATCATCCAGCACTGGAAGTCCACCGTCCCACGCCTGTTGCGCAATCTCCAGTATCCACTTTTTGCGTTCTTCGATACCCGGCATTTTGGCCTGGGTCTTGGTCAACGCCGTTAAATGACCGCCCATAATCATAATCGGGATTTGTTTCTCGATCCCTACCTTCACATAGGCTGCAAGGTAATCAGGTCGGGCAAAAATCGTCCCCATGTGTGAATCCATGTGCGTGATGGGCAAGCCCATTTTTTCCGCATTATCCACCTGCGCACGAATCTCCGCTTCCACCTCAGCGCCCGAAGCATGCGTCGCCACTTCCATCACGCTCGGCCAGAAATGTCCGTCCGGATCCACCAAGCCCGGCGCTTGCGCCGCGCCCACGATAGGAGCCCAACGATAATATTTCCATTCAGAGGTCAACGTCAAATGCAGCCCATTGTCGAAATCAGGATGATCCTTCAACCAATCACGCCAATGCGTCACCCAGCCCGTCGGCATCATCGTACTCGCCGAGGTCACAATACCGTTTTCCACCGACGCGATCGTCCCGCGATTCGCATCGATAAACATGCCCAAATCATCACTATGAAAAATCGCTACCCGAGCGCCCTTAGGAAAACCAAGTTTCTCGGCATAGGTCTGGGCTTCTTCACTCATCGCACTAAAGCTAACCATAAGTAATGTAGCACTCAATATCCAACGAAACATATGCGATTTCTCCATTTATGATAGCTTAGGGATTATTTTTAAGGATACGAAGTATCTGTCGGTTTTTCTTTTGCTTACTTTTCTTTTTTCAGAAAGAAAAGTAAGGTGGTTAAGCCCTTAAACCTTTCAGCGTTCCTGTACTATCGCCAAATTCGGTTTCATCCACACCCATTGCATTCAGCATATCAACATACAAGTTGCACAGCGGCGTATCTTTTTCATGAGCCAAGTGTTGCCCCGTGTTCAACGCGCCCCCCGCTTTTCCACCCAGCACCAACGGTAGGTTATTCGGACTATGACGATTGCCGTCCGAAATACTCGAACCGAACATGATCATCGAATTGTCCAGTAACGTCCCTTCGCCTTCCGAAATGGAGTTCAACTGATTGAGCAGATACGCATATTGCTCCACATGCCAGCGCGTAATGCGTTTGTACTGTTCAATCTTATCTTCCTTATTCTCGTGATGCGACATGCTGTGATGCCCGCCCGATACACCGTCCAAAAACGAAAAATTGCGCCCTGACACATCGTTCGCAAACATAAAGGTCTGCACACGCGTCGAGTCCGTCTGAAACGCCAACACCATCAAATCCAGCATCAGCTTCACATGATCGCGAAAGTCCGAAGGGATTTTTTGATCAGGAGCCGGCGGCAAATTCGGATTCGCCTCGGGATGCCACTCGCGCGGGTCGGCCTTCATGGAAAACTCTATGCGCTTCTCCACCGCCCGCACGGAATCGAGATATTCGTCCAACTTAATCTGGTCATCGCGCCCCACTTTCCCGCGCAGATGCTTCGCATCTTCCCAAGCCAAGCCAAGCAGACTCTGATAATCTTCATTCTGATGCTTGCGCAACTCACGACCCTCGGCATCTTTCTCGCCAAAGAGACGTTCATATACAAAGCGCGGATTGATCTCTTTCGCCACGGGTAAATTCGCCGCGCGCCAGGATATATACGACCCATACAAACGCGTATAGCCCACGTTACTGTCGATGCCGGAGATCACCCGATCAATCCCCAATTCCATCGAAGGCAACGGCGTGAGATGACCAATACGACTCGCCATCAGCTGATCCATCGAGATGCCACCCGCGCTAATATTTTTTCCCGTCGTCTTTTCCACGGGCATCCCCGTTAGAAAATTACCCGTCTTCGCATAGTGTCCATCGCCCCGACGACTCGCCGCTTTGTCCAAGCCCGAAATCACATTAATCGAAGACTGAAATTCCTTGAGCGGCTCCAGCGAAAAGGGAAGCTCAAACTCCGTCCCCGTTTTCTCAGGAATCCAAGCCTTTTGCCAAACCCCGTTGGGGAAATACAGACACGCCATCCGCGTCGGAGCTTTAGCAACCCCCCGGGTCGTTTTTGCAGCAGCCTTGGCGATAGACGGAGCCATCGCGTCGAGTAGCGGCAACGCCATCGCAGCTCCCATACCGCGCAACATCGTGCGGCGGGATATTTCCCAAGATTTTGGACGGCTCATGTGTCGGACTCCTTTACCTTCCCGTTACTATAGCGGTGACGGAAGGGATAACTCAATATAATCTCTTCAAACAACACCGAAGGGCGGTATTCATTGGCCTTTAAAGCATCCAGGCTGTCCGCAATCACACAATTGTCCTGCCCCGTCAGATTGCGCCCCAAGGCATAGCCCAGCATCTTGCGGGTCAAGTTTTTTGCCACACCATCTTTGCGTTCCAGCAAAACAGTTTTCAATTCCGCAGGCCCGCTAAACTTTTTGCCAGAGGTCAATACCCCCGTGGCATTAATCGGGTTGCCCATGTGCTCCACACGCCAACGCCCAATGGGATCAAAATTTTCCAAGCCAAACCCAATCGGATCCATGCGATCATGGCACGAAGCACATTCAGCTTTTTCCCGATGGAGTTCCAATTGCTCCCGCAACGACATCGCGCCCGTGTCCAGCTTTTCCTCATCAAACACCGGCACATTCGGCGGCGGAGGCGGAACACTTTCGCCCAGCAATTCATCCAACACCCACTTGCCGCGCAGTACCGGACTCGTGCGCAACGGTTGCGAGGTGTTCGTCAAAATAGCACTCATGCCCAGTAAACCGCCACGCATACTGTCCTCCGGCAACTCCACCAAACGCATCTCATTGCCCGTGATGCCCTCCAAACCATAAATCGCCGCGAGGGGTTCATTCACATAAGTGTAATCCGCGTCGAGCAACTCCAGCAAACTACGATCTTCCTGCACAATGCGATTAAACAGCATCGAAACTTCCGACTGCATAGACGCCAGCAAAGTCTCATCATACTCAGGGAAGCGTTCCGCATCCGGAATACGCGCTTCCCCCAGTTGCGTAATGCCTAGCCACTGCGACGCAAAAGTCTCGCCCAAAGCCTGCGCCTTCGGATCCTTCAGCATACGCTTAATTTGCCCGCGCAGCACCTCGGGATCGTTTAACGTCCCCGCTTCAGCCAAGGCCAGCAATTCATCATCCGGCATGGAAGCCCACAAAAAATAAGACAGTCGTGAGGCCAAAGGATAGCCGCCCAAAGGATAATCGCCAATCGCTTCCGGCTCCGGCTCAGCCAGAAAAATAAAGTTGGGGGAAATCAGCATCGCTTTAAACGCTAGTTTAATCGCCGACACATACCCGTCGCCACGCGCATAAACCTCATCAAACAACGACAAAATACGCTCCAGCTCCTCGACCTCAACCGGACGCCGCCAAGCACGTTCCGCAAAACTCATCACCACCTGCGCCGCCGCATCCCGGACTTCTAAACTGTGCGTAGGCTTCATGGGAATGAGATGTTCTTGCATCGCGCGTTCACTTTCCCGGGCTTTACGCCGGAATATACTGGAGACCACACGTTCCCCCGCAGAAGGATCCGGTAACGCCGTTTCAATCGCCTCATCCGCCGTCGTCAGGTATTTCTCCATCTGCATCGCCGAGAGAAACAGCGAGTTTCCGTGCGTATTGAAGCCCTCCCCACCCGAACCATCCTCAGGAAAATTATCCGCCACCTGCAATTCCAACCCCAACAAATCGCTCAAGGTGTTTTCATATTCCTGACGCGTCAAGCGACGACTCATCACATAGCCCGGATACCAATTCGCCGACTCCTGACTCGCCAACTGATTGCAATGGCTGTGATCCCCTTCCGTCAGCTTAATCCAATCCAGGATTGTCGCCTTTTCCTCATCTGTTGGTCGCGCTTCATCCTTGGGCGGCATGGAATTCTCATTGATGCGTCGCGCCATCCGCGCCCAAATCGCCATCGACGCAATCACCTTGTCCCGCGAATCAAAACGCTCCAGATCCAATTCACCCTTCATATCAAAAGAATCATGGCAGTCCATGCAATACTGCTCCATCAGCGGCACAATTTCTTGCAGGTAAACTTCATTCGCAGCGATGGCCTCAGCCTTCTTCTTGTCATCTTCCGCCACAGCGAAAAGCGACCAACACAGCACAACCATACACGCAATCATGCGTGCCCAAAAATAAGCCTTTGAAGAAAATTGAATCGCGCCTAAAGTGACAAATTCCATTATAATAGGATAGCTCTTATAGCCAAGAAAAGTCAACGTTTCCCAAGGCTATTCCTAAAAAATGGAAGGCCTTATGAGATGGGTTCTCCTCGTAAACGGTCAATGAGTTAACACGTATCCTCCACAGACCCATCGGTCGCAATCACGCTTTCATTCGGCAACACAGACTGACGAAAATGACTCAGCAAAAAAAACTCCCTAGTCGACCCATGTTTTAGGGTCGACTAGGGAGTGAGATTTAGCTGTATCGCGCTGAAACTACTCGGCGGATTCTTCCGCAGGGCTTGCTTCGGCTGGAGCTTCTTCCGCGGCTTCCGCAGTAGCTTCTTCAGCTGGAGCGTCACCTGCTTCAGTAGCTCTGGCAGCAGCTTCGGCGGCTCGGACTTCGGCTCTGGCTTCGGCTTTAGCAGCCTTTTCCGCAGCGCGTTTGGCAGCCGCAGCGGCTTTCTTCGGTGCAGCAGCTTTTGCCGCATCAAAATCAGCCATCGTACCGACATCGTCGTCGTCATTTTCATCGAGATCGACTTCGTAGACCTCTTCTGCTTTTTCTTCTACGACTAGGTCGGCAATCACTTCGAGGTGAATCGTAGCGCTAACACCACCGCCCAAACCAATAAGCACTTCGTGTTTACCTACCGATTTGATGGGCTCACTCAGTTTGATTTTTCTGCGGTTCACTTCGTGGCCCATTTCTTTGAGCGCCGCAGCGATGTGCAGGGTGGTGACGGAACCGAAGAGTTTTCCTTCGGCACCAGATTTACTCGTGATTTCAACGTTGAGGTCAGAAATGACTTTACTGACTTCGGCCATTTCGGCACGTACTTTTACTTCGCGTTTACGGATAATGCGCAGTTCATGTTCGATCTGCTTAGCATTGCCCGAATTGGCGACTACAGCGAGTTGACGGGGAAGCAGAAAGTTGCGCGCGTAACCGTTCGCAACTTTTACCTGATCACCCATTGACCCGAGGTTATCTACATCTTCACAGAGGATGACGTTCATGTTCATCTCCCTTCATGTTAATTAAGTTGATTCATGCGCGTCCGTGTGGTTATTCGAGATGATCCTGTGAATCATTCGCCGCACGAGCGCGCTCATTCATTCGTTGTCTAAAATCGCTCCATGTATCAAACAGACCCAGGAAAGCCAAGGTCACTAACCCGCCTGACAGCATCAGTAACACGATACAGGCAAGGGTCAGTAAAGGTCTCGGTTTCCATAGCTTCAATCCATGTATGACAATGGCGAGTCCGTTTAACGAATAGAGTGTAAACAATCCGAGTGCTGTGTTATAGCTGATGGCCTGGAGCCAAGGATTGGGCGAACGATAGTGTATAAAGGCTATCGCTGCCGTCGCAATGACGATCCAGACGGTGGTGTCGTACGGCCGAAATTCACTAAATGAACCCACAGGTTCAAAGTGACCTCGTCGCAAGGCGCGGTATATCCATCCAATGGAGAGACATGCCCCGATCAGCGCACTAGAAAAAGCGATGCCGATGAAGACATCTTTCCAGTGCTCAAGCACCCAGATTTGCATATTCAATTGTTGGTAGGCTTGTTCCGAAAGCGATTCCGATTCGGGCCCCGTCAACCAACCCTGAAACAGGTTCAGCATTTGTTGACGTTGTTCTGTTAGTGCATTCCATTGTAGGGTCATGGCGATGAATTCTACGAATAGAACGCTGGCGCCCGTGACCAAAATCAACGGCCTGTACGGTACTCGATGTTGTATCGCTTTCGCGACGGGTATTCCCATCGCCGCATACAGCATCGTTGGTATCACCAGTGTCACGTGCCCCATGCGAGGCTCATGATTCCGGCCAATCCGGCGACGACGATGAAGTACGGTATGCGTCTTGTTTGCTGACGCAGCGTACACATCGCTACCGGTATGGGTGCCAGGATAAATCCCAGCGGTGCTAATAACCCCAGCCCTAAAAAGTATCCGCCCAGGGTAAGACCCAATAAAAAGGGCGGCTCATTTCGAGCCGGTTCCGACACCCTAGTTTCCTAGTTAGCCGAATAAGGCAACAACGCGATTTGACGAGCCTTTTTGATGGCGCGCGTCAGCATACGTTGATGTTTGGCGGAAGCACCGGTGATGCGACGAGGAATAATCTTACCTCGTTCGGTCACGTAATGCTTGAGCGTTGTCACATCTTTAAAATCGATGTAGACAACACGATCCACGGTCAAGCGACATACTTTCTTGAGCGAGGTTTTTTTCTTCCGCTTTTTAGCAGCATTTTTCGTTTTCGCTGCACGTTTCATATAGTTTCTCCTTGTGGGTGTGCGTCACTTTTCGGTGAACACTGCCCAGGGGTCCTAGAAAGGCATGTCATCTTCAGTGATAGGCTCTTCAATGGGACGAGGTTTCGGTGCATCGGAGTAGCCACCGTAGTCGCCTCCGCCTTGTTGACCGCCACCTTGCTGTCCACCACCACCACCGCCTTGACCACCGCGATCTTCCCATGCAAGGGATTGAACGCGATCGGCTGTGACTTCAATGGCGGTACGCTTTTGACCCGTGCTTTTATCTTCCCACTCGTTGCTTTTTAAACGACCATCCACAAGAACGGGGGCACCTTTTTTCATGTGCTCACCACACCATTCCCCCGAAGCGCCCCAAACGGTGACGTTCACGAAGATGGTATCTTCCCGCGCTTCACCAGATTTGGTTTTGTAATGGTTGGAAACAGCGAGGCGTAATTTAC
>FLOH01001500.1_pt1 | contig 36410 bp, 29 predicted proteins | sample 756751 | NCBI WGS metagenome assembly FLOH01 (sample SAMEA4026879, study PRJEB14308) | marine metagenome | biome: coastal water; material: water | depth 74 m
TAGTATGAGTAAAGTAATCTAAATTCCAAAAGGCTGTCCAAAAGCAGGGACTTGAATGGTTTTTTTTAGTGAGGGTGACCATGGAAATCAGTCCTTAAGGTTACATCAGCATTCTAATAGCTGTACAATCTGAATTTTCCAGCAATTTATTGTTAACAAACCTACACATAACCATCACACTACCCACACCATAGCACATCCGTACACATAACGCAAACACATTCTCGCAGACAGAGATACCCCTCTGCTGTATCATGAGATTGGATGGGAAGGAACGGGCGTTTGAGCGGTGTGCAGGAGAGCCGGGGATGTATCGCAAAACGATCTCTGATCGACCTCACCCCCGCCCTTCGGGCACCCCCTCTCCATCGCAAAGCGACAACGAGGGGGAAAAGCGCGGTTGTAACAACCCTTCACCTTAGGCATCGACAAAACCGCCGGGGAGGATGGGCTGTGCGGTCACCCCCTCTCTGTTACGAAGCAATGGAGAGGGGGCCGGGGGGTGAGGTGGGTTTCATCCCCCTCTTTCGCTTTGCGAGAGAGGGGGACCGAGGGGGTGAGTGGCGCTTTTTCAGGAGCCGGGGCTACTACTTTACCCACATTTTTTCGATCACAACCGGCTCGACCGGCAGGTTCATGAATCCCTGATTGATGGCCTTGGTACGCACCTCGGCGATCTTGTCCACGATATCCAGCCCCATGGTGACAGTCCCGAACGCGCAGTAGCCGTAGTTCTTGATGGAGCTGTCCTTGTGGTCCAGATTATCGTTGTCCTTGTGGTTGATGAAAAACTGGTTCGTCGCGCTGTGGACCGCCGATGTCCGGGCCATTGAGATGGTACCGCGAGCATTGGTGAACCGTCGCGTAGCCTCGTTGGTAATGGGCGGAAGAAGGTCGCCGACCTTGTTCAGGTCCTCGGTGAACCCGCCGCCCTGGATCATGAACCCGGAGATCACTCGATGAAAGATGGTACCGTCGTACTTCCCGCTTTCGATGTAGGCGATGAAGTTCTCAACCGTTTTCGGCGCGAACTCCGGTTCGAGCGTGATCTCGATGACACCGAGCGTGGTAATCATCATCACCACCGGTTTCTCGACAGGCTTATCCTGTGCGGTGGCGTCCGAGCTGATAACAAGCGCACCAATGATCGCGAGCGCGAAGATGGTCAGGTTCATGGTTCTCCTCCGTAGTGGTTCAGTGGCTGTGTAATTTCAGTCAGATGTTCCGATTTTGAATCATTACATAATATACACTCGGAGACGGGCAAAGGAAACAGTGGGTGGAATGTTGGGTGATACATCATTTCAGGACTGTGCCTGTGGTCATGCCGGAGACGGTCACAGTGGCACCCCGGAACAGCTCGGAACAGGCCGGAACAGGCCAGATACATGCGGCGCAACGAGAAAAAATCAATTTCCCCTGCATTATGTGACTTCTATCACTGTGTACCTGTCAGGCAGGATATATCCTGTATGGTGAACTTCATGGTGCGGCCATGACCGGAGTCCGGTTCGCCGGACATCGACATCTGAGAATCACAAGGAGGCATGCCGGACACTGAACAGACGCAACCGAGATTTCACGACTGAATGTCGATCCCAACCACGTCCCATTGACACCAGGGGTATACGAGATGAGTATCACACGATTTTCAGCACTATCAGTTATCATGATCCTCGCGCTGACTGCCGCGGTTTCGCCGGTGAGCGCGCAAGGATTCCCGTTTCCGATTCCTGAGTCCATTGAGGTTTCCATCACTCCCGACGGCGGCACCTTCGATGAGTCGTCGATGCCGCTCCTTTCCCTGTTCGGGCTGAGCGGATTTTACGTGGATATCCCCGCGGGAAGTGTCGCGGAAACCATCACGGTCAATATCTCTCTGCCCTCGGACATCCCGCAGAGTCTTGCCGCATTGCAGGCGGTTGAATTCACGGTTGATGGCGTCGATGGCCCGTTCGAGTTCCTGCATCCGGTGACCATCTCGATTCCCTATCCCGCCTCGGTCGATGATGAGGAACTGCTCTCGCTGGGATACTGGGATGCCGAAGCGGGCGAATGGGTCGAGATCAACCTCCCCGAATCCATTGTCGTCGATACGGATGCCAACCTGGTCTCCGGCCAGGTGACCCATTTCTCGACCTATGGTGTCGTGGCGGCGGACGCGGAACCCGGCGGCAATGGCGGCCCTGAGGGAACCCTGACACTCCACCCGCAGAATGCCGAAACCGTTGTCGGCGACACCGTGCAATTCGAGGCAATGGCGCTTGATGCCGAAGGTATTCCGGTCGATGCTCCGGAACTCGTGTGGTCGGTTGACAATGAGCTTATCGGCACTGTCGATGCTGACGGGCTGTTCACCGCCGCCGCCGAGGGAGATGCCGTGGTCACCGTGACATGGGGCGACGAAAGCGAAACCGCCGAGGTCGAGGTGAGTGCCGAGGAACTCCCGCTGCCCGAGGGTGTCAACACCATCACCATCCGTCGCGAGTTCCCCGATGGTTCCATCAAGAAGTTCGGCGGCGTGAGTGCCGAGGGCGACACGATCAAGATCGGTGGCGTGCCCCACCCGTTCAATTTCATGAACGGAATGCGAATTTTCTTCCCCGTGGGGTCGATCGAGGATGATATCGTCATCACCCTGAAGATTCCCGCCATCGGCAACATCGACAACGGTAACCAAGAGGTCACCTTCGAGGGCGACATTCTCACCGGCGTGACCTTCGAGGTGAGCGTGGATGATGTCGTTGTCGAGCCATTCAATTTCGGCGTACCGCTCACGGTCTGGATGCCCTACAAGAAGGAACTGCTGGCGAATCTCGGGATATCAGAGGAAGATCTGGGCATGTTCTACTGGAGCCAGCAGGGTGAACTGATCCGCGAAGGCGTCGGGGATGTCGAGCCCGAGGAATCGGAAGAAGGCGATACTGTTGTCGTGGGGAAGGTCGCACATTTCTCCATCGTGGTCATCGCACCCGATTCAAGCCCCACCGGTGTCGCGGCTGACGCAGTTCCCATGGGATTCGAAATTCTGCCCGCGTACCCGAACCCGTTCAATCCATCCACGACCATCCCGTTTACCCTTGCCGAGGAGGGCCGGGTGACTGTCGGCATCTACAATGTGCTCGGCCAGCATGTCACGACACTGGTTGACGGTGTCATGCCCGCAGGGTCCTTCTCTGCTGTGTGGGACGGTGCCACTGATTCCGGTGAACGTGTTACAAGCGGCGTGTACATCGTCCGTCTCGAAACCGCGGGCCACACATCATCGGGCAAGCTGCTTCTCATGAAATAACGAATTACCCCCAGAGCATCACCCGACCGGCGGGCGTACTTGTACGTTCGCCGGTTATTTTTGTGTCGGGAACACCCGGCATGTGCATGGAAAAAGACGTATCGTACTTCGGTATCCGGTAGTATATTTCGTGTGTGGCGGTCTCTATCCCGCGCGGTGGAGCCGCACACTGCATTCGCACATACTCTGCACCCGGAACATACATCGAGGATGGCATGGCTGATCTGACAACTCTGTACATGGGGCTTGAACTCGCTAATCCGCTGGTTGCATCGAGCAGCGGGATCACTGGACGGCTGGACGGTGTGAAGCGCTGTGCCGACTCCGGCGTGGGCGCGGTTGTGCTGAAATCCCTCTTCGAGGAGTTGCTCGCGGAATTCGCCGAGACCGTGGACCACGATCTCATGGCTTCCGAGCACCCCGAAGCTCTCGACTACCTTCGTGCCGACCTGGGCATGCAGATCGGTCCGAAACACTACCTCGCCTTCGTCACCGAGGTCAAGGGCGCGGTGTCAATTCCGGTGATCGCCAGCGTCAACTGCATTTCGCCCAAGTGGTGGACCGCCTATGCCGCACAACTCGAGAGCGCCGGTGCGGATGCCATCGAACTCAACATCGCCTTCTTCCCATCCGATGAGGACCCGACCGATATCGAGTCCCGCTACCGGGACATTGTCGCCGAAGTGACCGGCCGTGTCTCCATCCCCGTGGCGGTCAAGATCGGGCCGCATTTCACCTCTCCACTGCGGCTCGCCGGTATGCTTGCGGAGGCGGGCGCCGCCGCGCTTGTGCTGTTCAACCGGTTCTATCCCGTGGACATCAACGTGGCGACGGGGACGTTCGAATCAGTCACGTCTCTCAGCACCGACCATGAACTTCTGACACCACTCCGATGGATCGGCGCTCTCTCGGGACGTGTCGAGTGCGATTTCGCCGCAACCACCGGGGTCACGGATGCCGAAGATATCGTCAAATGCCTCATGGCGGGTGCTTCTGTCGCCCAGACCTGCTCGGTCCTCTACAAAAAAGGTCCGGAGCACATCGCCGCACTCGTGACCGGTCTCGACGTTTGGCTCGACGTGCACGGTCATGCTTCTTCCGACGCCATCAGGGGCATTGCCCGCGACCGGGCCGCAGGTGGAATCCTCGGACGCCTCCAGTACCTCAAGGCACTCGACGAGGCCGCTAAGTACAAGTTCTGACCAGGCAAGACTATTCCGAAAATACAAAGGACGGCATCCGTGAGGACACCGTCCTTTTTTTCCATCCGTGTTAATCTGTGTTAATCCGTGGTGAATATGCCCTATAGCCACCGCCCCACACGCTCTCCGGCCTCGGTTGCTTCGCGGATGCGGCCGAGTGAGGCGCAATCGCCGATGACATGCACCTCGTCGGCTTTCATGGCCATCTTGCCCACCACACCGCCGAGGGGGGTGATGTTCATGGATGTACCGGCGGAGGAGAAAGTCTCGTTCGCCTGCATGCCCACCGCGTAACAGACCAGGTCCGCGGGCAGTCCCCACGCCTTGCCGGAGGGAAGCACGATCTCGACACCATCGTCGATCACCGCGCTCACCGTGGTCTCCGTCATGGCCGCCACGCCCTTTTCTTCGAGAAGCGCGAACATCTGGACCTTGACATTGGTCATGATGTTCTCTTCCAGGAGTTTGGGGAGCATCTCCACAATGGTCACCTTCCAGCCGTTGTCAGCCAGATGGCATGCGGTTTCGCAGCCGACATCGCCGCCGCCGATCACCACAGCGGTCGTGCCCTTGTACGCATTGACATCCCGCAGCACATCGATCGCGGATGCCACATGGGCCTTGTCCATGCCCGGCACATTCGGGGCCTTCGGCTCTGCACCGATCGCGATGACAAGCGATTCCGGGCGCTCACGTTCGATGATCTCCGGTGTGACCTCGGTGTTGAGCTTGAGGGTGACCGTGCTGTCCTTCAGTTCGGCGACATACCAGTCGTACAGACGGGCGACATCCACCTTGCAGTCGGGCCGGCTGCCGGGATAGACCATACCGCCGACATTCTTCCGTTTTTCATACAGTGTGACTTCATGGCCGCGCCTGGCAGCGGTGAGTGCGCACCGGATTCCCGCGGGACCCGCGCCGACCACCATGACCTGTTTCTTGCGGGTGGGCATGGGCAGATCCTGCTCGTTCTCGTGCAGAAGGTACGGGTTCACCGAGCACCACAACGGCCCGCCGAGCCAGAGCTGGTGGTAACAGACATTGCAGCGGATACAGGGCACGATGCGTTCGCCTGCGAGTGACTTTCGGGTCCAGTGCGCATCGGCGAGGATCGTACGGCCCAGAGCCACCATGTCACACTGCCCGGCACCGATGAACCGGTCCGCTTCTTCGGGCACGGTGATGGAACCGGTTGCGATGACCGGTACATCCGGCACCGCCTGCTTGATCCTCTCAGCGAGCGGGAGCAGCGTATTCCGCGGAATGTACAATGGCGGCACCGAGGGGAACCGGCTCATAACCTCGATGGTCGAGGCCGTGGACGCCACATGCAGGTAGACCACGCCGAGTGAGGCCATGTGCTTGGCGATCTCTGTCGCCAGTTTGATGTCCACACCACCGGGCAATTCCTCATGTGCGCTGAACTTGAAGCCGATGTTCAGGCCGGGGTGCGCGGCCCTGATGCCGTTCATGATGTCCGTGGGAAATTTCATGCGGTTCTCGAAGGAGCCGCCGTACTTGTCCGTCCGCTTATTCGTGGAGGGAGACATCATCTGACCGATGAGGTACGTGTGGGCGCCATGCACCTCGACACCATCGTAACCCGCGTGGACAGCGCGTCCGGCCGCGTCGATGAACGACTGCACCAGTTCATCCAGCTCATCAATTGTCAGCGCACGGGGTTTGACCGCGAAATTGGGGTTGTAGATTGCCGAGGGAGCGTCGGTACTGAGCTTGCCGCCGGAGAGCGCTATCTGGAGGAAAACCTTGGTATCATACTGATGAATGCGCTTGACCAGCTCCGTATGGGTGGGAATGAAACTGTCATCGTATATGCCCACCACCGGGATCGACGCCAGGGAGGCGTGCACGCGCACGAACGGTGTGATCAGGAGGCCGATGCCGCCTTTGGCACGCTCCTCGAAATAGCGGATCTCACGGCGCGGCCAGGTCTCGTCGTCACTGTACAGACCCACGCCCATCGGTGCCATTGCCGTGCGATTCGGGATCTCAGCAGTACCCAGTCGTATCGGGCTTCCCAGATGTGTCAACGCCATAGTTATCTCCTTTGCCTGTATTGATCATTCATCCCGTTGTCGGTGTCTCGATACATTCGCGCCGCATCTCATTGCGGTTATATTCATGCTCCATTTCCAAAATCCGTTGAGCAACGTGGGCGTGGCTGGCACACGTGTATCGTGCATAATATCCACAAACCACCCTGCATGCAACAGGCAAAGCCTGTTTTGTAATGAAGAATGGTATCGTTGAGACGATCCGGTGTGGCAATTACTATCCCATCACACACCCCATTGTGTTGGATCAGGGGGCTTTGCCCCGGTGATCCTGTCGCGGCAGCACGCGGTCGCGCAGCACCGTGGGCGGGAATTCACACTATATCCATCAGACCATATCGGGCCTCTGGCCCTGAATATCTGTGGCGGACACAGAGAAAAGTATGTATCCTTTTTTGATAGCGCATGGAATTGATGAACAACCACGGGGGATGCGATCATGGCGAGAGTGATCATGCTGCTGGTTTCGATGGTTGTGCTGTCTGGTGCGGGAAGTGCTGCGCAGGCGGCCGAACCGGTCACGTATTACTGCGGTTTCGAGTCCCTCGATTTCATCGCCGGGGACTGGGTGGAGAAAACCGGGCTCAAGACGGTGGCAGACCGGGAATGGTCACTGGCTGAGGGACGCTTCGGTAAGGGGCTCCACCTTGGCGCGTCACCGCTCTCTTATGACATCGACAACATGAGCGGGCTGGACCTCGATCTCGTGACCGCGGTGATCTTCAATGTCGGCTACATGAATATGAAAGGCGTGGGGTACGACGAGCCGTTTCTGTGGGGTGCAGGCCGCCTCCATCCCGGATGCGGCGCCGTGGCCTTCTGGGTCCGGGGATCATCATCACCGGAGAATCCCGATGCGCGGACTGTCTTGTTCGAGCAGACCACCACCGCCTGGGGCCGCAAGGAACGTGAACTCATCCTCATCGAACTCAAGCGCGACCGCACCATCCATGCATATATCGAGGATGCCCGGTATATCCGTCACACGCTTGATACCGGCCATGTCTGGCGTGAGAACGACTGGAACCACATCGTGCTCATGTGGGATCGCGGGCAGGGCGTATCCCTGTGGGTGAACGGCAATGAGGCCGCCTCGACTATGGGTGATGATGCCTGGTGGGAGAACCAGTCGCCGGGATTGTTCCACCTGCCCATGGCCTTGGGGACGTATGATGAGTTCGCCTGTTTCTCGCGTACGCTCACACCCGGTGAGATCGCCGACCTTCACCGCGACAACCGGCTGCCGACAGCTTCCGCCGTCACGCCGTCTACCGACGATGACGCACGCGCACGCCTGCGAAATGCATTCATCAGCCCCGATTCCGAGCTGCCGGTTGTCAGGCCTGGCGGGCAGCTCACAGTCACGAAGATCACGCCCGACCGGGTCCATGACGACGGTGTCCAGGGCTGGTGGGTGGATGATGGCCGGTACGAGCTTGCCTGGCCTCACGAGTACAGCGTCTTCACCATCATCCCCGGCGATGTGGACTTTCACGCCGAGAATGTCGATATCCTGCCGCCGTCCGGATCGCGTATAGACTACCTGACTTTCGAGGGCAACCTTGACGGTTTTGAGGTTCACACGGGTGACCGGGACGGTCGGTTCGCCGGTGCGCCGATTGCGACTGTGCCGAAAACGGAAGCGTTCTTCTGCGGGATCATGGCGCCGAACACGGGTGACGCCGAGCTTCGTATTCCCCTCACCAGGACATACGGCACGCCACCGGGTTTCGAGAGTCACGGCGATGTGCTCCGGCTCCCGCTTTCCGGCGATCTGCGTCTTCACGAGGTGGGGCCGTTCTCGCTCGATCATGGCCCGGTGTGGCCAAAACCGGGCGACACACGGCACAGTTTGCTGCACGTCGCGCCCGATATCGACGGCACCCGCTACGGCACCGCAGTGAACGCTCTCTTCCAGGCCCGTGACCGCAGTGTCATCACCTGCGCCATGTCCAGGCCGCCGGAGGTGTCCGGGACCACGGAATTGCCGTCATTCGTCCGCCTGCACCTCATGACCGAACCGGCGGTTGCAAAATCAGCCGTGGCAACGGTCACAGCCGACCTTTGGCTTACCGCGCCCGACAACGGTACCATCGTACAATTCCGGCTCCGTAATCCGGCGGTGCCATCGCACACATGGACCCATGCCGAGGTCCGGCTGAATGGGTTCACAGAGGAGCCGGGGCATCTCCGTGTGACGCTGAAGTGCGACCCCCTGTTCCTCGCGCCGGGAGATCGGGTATGGCTGGAGATCGTGGCCGACGGTCCCCTGTCAATCATTGCGGGTGATCCCGAACAACCTTCGGCGCTGGTACTCAGTCCCGATACCGAATGGGTGGACGCGTTGCCCGCATGGGCCATGAAGACCCTTCGCCCGGCGATCCTCACCTATGGCCGCAGCTTTGAGTACATTCCCTGGGAGTGGGACCACGAGCTTCCGCAGATCGATGCTCCAACGAGCTTCGGCGGAATGTTCGACATGGCATACCCCTGGCAGGCGGTGCTCAGGATCGACCCCGGCAATGCTCTCGCCCGCATCTACGAGCGCTACGGCACCGGGAAAACCACGCGCGGTCGCTGGCCCTCAGATCTGACCGACCTGCCGGACCGCACCTTCGACGCTCCGTCGAATGCTCCGGACTGGGCGGTGTATTTCCGGACATTCCAGGAATTCCGGGGTAATATCGCTACATGGTGGCGACGTCACCAGCGCGCAGACGGTCAGGTTGGCGGCGGTTGGAACGACGATACGCTCATCTTCTCCCGGGCGCTCTTCGACATGCCACTCGACAGTAACGACGATGCTCTCGCGCTGTTCAACGCCGTGTTCGACGGATTCGACGCTACGAACTATTTCAAGGGCGGATACTGCCGCATCCATCCCATCGACCGGATGCACAACGGCGATTTCGTTCGCGAACGCTACAAGTCGCTCGTCTACAATCTGGGTGATCCCCGGAGCGCGGTGTGGGCCATGGAGGAGGCACGACACTGGGGCAGGCCCGAAGAGACATTGGTGAACTATGGTGATGGCCGGGCGTTCCTGTTCGGGCGCGATGTCCTCGACTGGTACTGGGGACGTCGGCAGGTGAATTCGCCATACTCGCTCAGGGATGCCGATGCTCTTACCGAGACCCTCCGTACCGCGGCTCTTGTCGCCGACGATACCGCGCTCTGGCGTTTCACCGGGGCATGGTGCCATACCGATGATCAGGCGCAGTACGGCTCTGAACGGCTCCCGGACATGCTTCTCGGCGGCTGGAATTCCGGCGGCACAACCGACTCCACGTATGTCAATATAACCGTCGGTGTCGGATGGCCCGAAGGCGGAGGCCCCGGCTTGGCACGGCGTGTGACCCATTCCGGCAACACCCGACTCACAGTCGATCTGTACAATTTCGACCCGCTAAAGCGACGGGCGACCGCACGCCTGTTCCGGCTCCTTGACGGCGTCTACCGGGTGAATCTCCTGTTCGACTACGATAACGATGGTTCGTACGAAACGACCGTGTCCGACGAGCGGCATATCCGGCGGTTCGACGATATCCCGGTGAACGTGCCGTCCCGCACCCGCATGCGGCTGGACATCGAGCAGGTGACGGCCGATCCACTGTCCGGTGACCTGCCCGATCCCGCGCTGGGCGACCGGTACCTGTCGCTCGAAAGCGATGATCTCACGGTGACGGTACACAATCTCGGACCTGTGGCATGCGGGGCGTTCGATGTGCTGGTACGCTGTCCGGTGGGCGAAGAACTGGGACGGCTGCGGATCGAGAAGATCGACGGGTCCGGCGACTACATCCCAAAGACTGTGTCAGTGACCTTCCACGACCTTCCTCCACGCGGGATGTATTATATTACGATTGATCCCGGCGAAGAGGTGCGGGAAATATACGAGGGTAACAACACGGCGTCGATCCACACCGGGTCGCTCTGACGCGGTCGGTTGCACAGATCGCTGACAATTTTCGACAAGGAGTTTGTATGACAACATATACCGACACGGTGCTGATGGGCATCGATCTCGGAGCGACCGGTATCAAGGCTGCGGCGTTCTCGGTGGATGGCGCACTTGTGGCGTCGGCCTCGCGGCGGAACGGCCCGGTGCAGCAGAAGGGTGCACGGGAGGGCTGGCTGACATGGGACCACGAGGCGATCTGGGAAGCCGTGTGCGAATGCACGCGGGAGGTTGTCGATTCGCTTGCATCGCCGGAGCAGGTCGCGGGCGTGAGCGTATCCGGATTCGGCGTTGATGGTGTCGCGGTTGATGCCGACGGCGCACCGTTGTACCCGCTGTCGAGCTGGCACGACACCCGGAACCTCGCCGAGACTGAGTGGCTCAAAGAACGTCTCAGCCCTTACGGTATCTACGATATCACCGGTTTCCACAACTACAATATGCAGACAGTGAACCGGTTGCGCTGGCTCAGGGTCCATGAGCCGGATGTGCTCGCACGCACACACCGGTATCTCATGACCCAGGACTTCCTGGTCAACCGGCTGTCCGGGGCTTTCACCACCGAGATCACCATGGCATCCACCACGGCGCTTCTCGACATGCGGACCAAGAGTTGGAGCGAACACATCTTCGATACCATCGAGGTGGATCCCGGCATCTTCCCGGAAATTTCGGAGTCAGGCACGAGGATCGGCGAGGTCACGACTGCGGCGGCGGCGCGCTCCGGCATCCCGGCGGGAACTCCCGTGGCAACCGGCGGTCACGACTGCGAGATCGGCGCACTCGGCGCGGGCGTCACCGATCCCCATACCTTCATTGACATCACCGGCACATGGGAAATGATCATCGCCATTCTGAACGACTTCACGCCCACCCGGCCACTGTTCGACGCCGGCATCGACTGGGAATGCCACTGTATCCCCGGCGAATACCTGTGCCAGAGTCTGATGATCGCTGGCGGCGTTGTCGAGTGGATGGGCAGGAACCTGTACACTGACACGGCCCCGGCGGACCTCTACCGGACCATGATTACGGAGGCGTCGGCCTACGGCCCCGGCGCGGGCGGTGTTGCCGTGCTCCCATCGTTCAACCGGGGTTCCGGGCCATTCCAGGCACACAACTCCCTCGGGACCATACTCGGGCTCACAACCACCACGGTGCGCGGCCAGATCGTCCGTGCTGTGTTCGAGGCCTCCTGCTACCAACTCGCCCGGCAGATAGAGGTCATCGAGTATAACACCAGCGCACGCTGCGACCGTATCCGCACTCTCGGCGGCGTGCAGAAAAACGAGTTCTGGCTCCAGATGAAAGCGGATGTGACCGGACTCCCCGTGGAGATTATCGACACACCGGAGGTTACGCTTCTCGGCGCGGCCATCCTCGCGGGCGTGGGCGCTGGCATCTACGATTCAGCAGAGAACGCAATCGCGGGCATGAACTATACCCTCACCGGATACGAGCCAGATACCACTGCCCATGCCGCATACCGGGAGTGGTACGAAGGCGTGTTCGAGAAAATCGCTCCGGCGCTCGGAGAGGTGTACGCGCGGTTTTAACATTGCGGCGCACGCGATCCGGTACTATGTTGCCTGTGTGATGTTGACCGATAATGAAGAGGACGTGGGAAATACATACAACTCATTCGCGGGGGAAGACCATGAAATACAGCCGTCGGATATTCTATGTCACACCTGATTTTCAGCGGTCGTTCATCCTCCGATATGTCGGGGTGTCGGTCGTCGGAGCGCTCATATCGGGGTTCTTCGTCTATACGATCATCGCACGGTCGATGGAGTTCGGGATCATCGCCGACAATCCGGCGCTCAAGGCGACCTGGGACCTCCTGCGCCCCACGATCATCTTTTCCCACCTGATCGGCGTCGCGGTGGTCATGACCGCGGGCATTCTCCTGACCCTGCAATACTCACACCGAATCGCCGGGCCGTTCTACCGGGTCGAGAAGGTCGCCGAGGAAGTTGAGAGCGGCAACCTCACGGTGAAGTTCGCCTTCCGCAAGGGCGACGAGCTTGCACCGATGGAGGACATTCTCAAGGGCATGATCGCCGGGCTGCATCAACGTGTGCGCGCGGTGGCGACACCGGTGGTGAATCTGCACAAGCAGGAAGCCGACATACTTGAGGCCATCCGCACATCCGACCTGTCCGATGAGAAGAAGCGTCACCTCTCAACCGCGGTCAGCACCGAACTCGCACAGGCGGTCGATGCCGCACTGGTGTTCGCGCTCGATGATGAGTGAGGAAGGGTAGCAGCCGCGGGAGGGCGGCTAGAGGTCGTTTGGGGGATTGGAGGGTGTATTGATAAATCTCAAAATCATAACAGTTAATGTGTCGAGGATACCATGGACGCTTTTTTTAATATGAAAGAAATTTTTACCTCTACCGCAACTTCTGCTGTTGTCATCTATGGAATCTTTAGATTTTATCTCGAAAAACGGATTATAATAACACTTTCCGATAGACAATCTGTTGTTGATAAACAACGCGCCGCATTTGACATATATCTTGACTTGCTTGCCAAGAGGGTGGCTGGCGATCCAATTAATTATAGTGGTTTTGATTGGCGTGTTGAGTTTGCTCAAGCATCGAAAGATGTTCTTTTGTGGTGTCCGAATGATGTGGTTAGGCCTTTGGCAAGATATGCCGTCTCTGTTAATGACGGGAGTGAGAATGAAACATTGTTGGCTGACGCAATTATTAAATTTCGAAAATCCATCGGATACAAAAATTTGTGGTGGAATAAAATTGATGCCAGTAATGTTGTAAGCATTTATAGGGCAGGGAATTAGTGTACAGATAACAGCAATACTTAGAACAGCAACCGTTTTTCATCATTGGTAATTCTTATAAACCAATCGTTTCCCGAACACATACCTTATCGCTTGCTCTGTCCTCACTGTATCAGATCAAGCAGCGAGTAATCTCCCCTATCCTCCTTCCCCACCATACGGCTTCGCGTCGAAGATCGCCCTGACCTCCTCGGCGTTTTTCGCATGCCGCAGGAGTTTCATCCGCGTCGCTTCCTCTTTCTGCAGCTCCCGTACATTTGCAAGCACTGCATCCAGCTTGTCCGCGGGGAATGCACACGCGCCGTTCTCATCCATGTGGATGATCCCGCCCGGAACGACATCCATACCCGCCACTGTCACCGGCACGTTCACCGCATGGACCGCCATGTCGCCATGACCCGCGGTGACACCGCCGAGCAGGTACTGGAAGCCCATGTCGCGGATTTCGTCGATATCGCGCGAGGGCCCGTTCGAAATCGCCCCGACACAGCCCACAGCTTTCATCGCGGTCGTCATGTTGCCGCCGGACAGACCGACCTTGTCCGCAATCTCCGGTGGGAATTTCTGCTGAAACACCAGGATGGTGGGCTTCGGTGACACATCAAGTGCATCGATAACGTCCATGAAGGACAGGTGCGCATACGCAGGGTCCGGCAGCCCGAACACACAGGTGACCGCGTACCCGGCAGTCCGACCAAGCTCGGGATACATGCACCGGACTGTCCGGTCGGTGTACCAGTTGTCGGCCCAGGGATCGTACAGCCCGAGACACAGCGGATGGTCAGGGTAGGTTGCGACGACATTGGTGATGGCGGGGGTGTCGAAATTCAGCAGTTCGCGGAGTTTTTCCTGTTCGGTGTGTCCGGCCATGATTCTCCCCTTTCCGGATTCCCGGTGTCAGGCAGTGCACCCGCCGGAATGCCCTTTCGGACGCTCCGGGCGACACTGATGCCGGACAGTGTTCCGGGTCTGCTTACTACCCCTTGAGCTTCGTGATCACCTCGTTCGAGAGTCGGAGCTTTTGAGCGAGGTCGATGATCATGCCGTGCTGGAATTGGCGGCAGAGCGAAATGTCGCGCTCGAAGAGAGTCAGCAATTCGAGTTCATTCATCTTCAGCAGCGAGCAAACCGTTGTCGCCACGACTGTGGCAGAACACGGCTCACCAGTGAAGACACCCATCTCGCCAACGAGGGCCACCGGCTCAAGGATGTTGATATCCCGTCCATTGAGCGACACATGAAGAGTGCCATCCATCAGGATGAAGACGTCCTTAGCGTAATCGCCCTCGGCAAAAACCGTTTCTCCCGCGTCGAACTCGGCCTTCCGTCCGATGGAAAGGATGCTGAGGAACTGTTCGTCCGTCATACCCCGGAAAATATCGGTGTTCTTCACCTTATCCTTGAGGATGGGAAATTCCCGGAGCAGGCGGCGACGGTCGTCTCCGGTGCGACGCTCACCTGATATGTTCGTTTCCCGTGACCGACGGTATACTCCCGATCGCCTGTACTCATCCATGAATCATCCCCGACTGAAATTGTCCTGGCATGGCCGATGATCCGCAACCACCTGCGCGGCTGCCGATACCCGGTCCTACATGCCCGCCGCTGTTATCTCCAGCGACTTCCGATACGCATCGATGTCCAGATCGACACGCGCGACACCGTCCCTGACCGCCGCCTCGGCAACCGCTGCCGACGCGTACACGAACACCCTGCGGTCGAACGGTTTCGGGATCAGGTAGTCCCGCCCGAATGTAAGCGCACCTCCGCCGTACGCCTCAACGACATAATCCGGTACATCCTTGCGTGCCAGTTCGGCAAGTGCATCGGCGCATGCGATCTTCATGTTCGTGGTGATGTCGGTTGCACGAGCGTCCAGCGCCCCACGGAAGATGAACGGGAAGCCGAGGACGTTGTTGATCTGGTTCGGATAGTCCGAGCGACCGGTGGCGATATAGGCGTCCGACCGCACCGCCAGGACCTCCTCCGGCATGATTTCCGGCACCGGGTTGGACATGGCGAATATCGCGGGATCGTCGGCCATCGATGCCGCCATCTCCCGTGTCACAAGGTTCGGCCGCGACACGCCGATGAATACATCCGCACCGTGCATGACCTCTTCGAGCGTGCGATGTCCGGTCTCCACCGCGAACTGTTGTTTCTGAGTGGTGAGGTCTGTCCGGCCCGCGTGAATGACACCCCGCGAATCGCACATGATGATGTGCCGCGCACCGGCATCCCTGAACAGCTCGCCGATACGGATGCCCGCCGCGCCGCCGCCGTTGATGACGATGCGGATGTCACCGATGGGCTTGCCGGTGAGCTTGAGATAATTCTTGAGCCCGGCGAGACTGATAATCGCGGTACCGTGCTGATCGTCGTGGAACACCGGAATGTCGAGCATTTCACGCAGCCGGTCCTCGATTTCGAAGCATGCCGGTGCGGCGACATCCTCAATGTTGATGCCGCCATAGAGTGGTGCAATCCGCGCGGTGGTTTCGACAAAAGCGTCGATGTCCGTGGGGCCTGTCTCGCCGCCGGTGCGCACACCGGAAAGCGGTACCGGCCAACCGTCCACATTCCCGAATGCCTTGAACAGCACCGCCTTGCCTTCCATCACCGGGATGGAGGCCAGCGGCCCGATATCCCCAAGTCCCAGCACGGAGGTACCATCGGTAACCACAGCCACGGTGTTACTTTTCGCTGTGTAGGTGAACGCGAGAGCCGGGTCCTTCTCAATGGCCAGGCAGGGCTCGGCGACACCGGGCGTGTAGGCCAGAGAAAGGTCGATGTCCGTGGCGAGTGGCGTCAGCAGGTCGAGCCCGATCTTGCCGCCCACATGGTATTCCATCGCCTGTTCGCGGGTGATTGACGTACGCTTGTTCATGGGACTCCCGTGCAGTTCAACGTTCATGTTCAAAGTTAGCAGTGCGGGACACGCGCGCGTTACTCCTGCGCCCCGCTGTCGTCGGTGGCGGCATCTGGTAACGGGTTGCCCGTATTATGCCACACGTGTATCTCGTTCTCGACATCGTGCAGTTCGTGTTCAATGCGCTCGAGCTGGTTCTGGATCGGATCGGGCAGAAGATCGTGCCGGAGTGTTATGGTCGCCACCCGCTTGCCCTCCAGCTTCACGCATCGGCCTGGAACGCCCACCACTGTGCAGTTGTCGGGCACCGGCTGGAGCACGACCGCGTTTGCGCCGACATAGCAGTCGTCGCCGATGGTGATGCCGCCGAGGATCTTCGCACCCGCACCTATGACGACATTGTTGCCGACCGTGGGGTGCCGTTTGCCGCGTTCCTTGCCGGTCCCGCCGAGGGTCACGCCCTGATAGAGGGTGACATTCCGTCCGACCTCCGAGGTCTCGCCGATCACCACCCCGAAGCCGTGGTCGATGAAAAAACCGCCTTCGATACGGGCCGCCGGATGGATTTCCACACCGGTCAGAAGCCGTCCGACCCACATCACGATATGGGGCAGTACGGGCAGGTGCAGCCGGTTCAGCAGATGCGACAGACGGTACAGTGCAATAGCGTGGAATCCCGGATAGGTCAGCAGTACGGTAAATATGCCCCAGAACCCGCGCGCCGCGGGATCGCGGTCGAACACCGCCTTGAAATCGTCGATGAGTTTCATGGCCACCTCACGATATGTCTGGTGATAAACATTGACCGTTTGTACTTACGCTGTCAAGGGTCGATGCGGAGCACCGATATTTCATGCCCTTAACCGTAAATCATGCCTCAAATTGCACTCATGAGCGTGCGAAAATACTTCCATCGCCCTCACTCGAATAGCATGCTGTCGGTGAGCGTGTTCATGAACGCCGGGAGCGTGGCAAGCTCCAGATGCGCCGTCCGATGCCTGAGCAGATCGGCGTCACTCCGGGCGGCACGCGACAGAAGTGCCATCCGCGCCCCGGTTGACGCTGCATTGCCCACGAACCGGATACGCTCGGTGGGTACCCGTGGCAACAGCCCGATACGCCGTGCGCTCTCTGTATTAATATAGTTCCCGAACGCCCCGGCAAGCAATATCTCACAGAGATCGTCCACACCGAGTCCAGCCTGATCAAGCAGCAGCACTATCCCGGCGCTGATTGCACCCTTTGCGAGCTGAATCTGCCTGATGTCCCGCTGGGTGATGACGATATCACGCCGTCCCGAGGAATCGTCACCATGTGCGAGGAGAACCGCCGGCTGACCGTTACCATCGTCCACAATTCGGTCGCGGAGGAACGCCGGTGTGGTGTCGGGAAGCGTATCGGGATCCGTGATACCGCCGAAGGAGTCCACGATCCCGGCATCCAGGAGCGTCGCAAGGACATCGATGATCCCGGAGCCGCAGAGTCCCACGGGGTCGCCGCCACCGATGACCGCGAGATCGAAATCGTCCGTGCCGATGCCGCAGTGTTCGATTGCGCCGTTCGCCGCGCGCATGCCGCAACGGAGCGCCGCGCCTTCGAGGGCCGGTCCCGCGGCGGTGGAGCAGACAATGAGCGTGTCGCCATGCCGGAGCGCAAGTTCGCCGTTTGTGCCGACATCCACCAGGAGCCGCGAGGGTCCATCCTCAAGAAAGTCGCAGGCGAGCATGGCCGCAACCGTGTCCGATCCCACGAAACCGGCGATGTTTGGCAGAACGTGCAGATTACCGCGAGGATGTATGGCAATCCCGGCATCACGGGCCTGAAGGTCCACTGCCGCGTTGGCGACGGGAACGAACGGTATCTGCGACAGCCCGCCCGGATCAAGCCCGAGGAACAGGTGTGACATGGTGGTGTTCCCCGCGAAGGTGGCCTCGTAAATCTCGTCCTGACGGATGCCCGCGAGTTCGGCGGCCTCGGCGGCAATCTCGTTGACAATCCCGCGGACCTTTGCCGCGAGATCGTCTCGTGATTCGGGCGACTGAAGCGCATAGTTGATGCGGCTGATGGTGTCCTCACCGTAGACCATCTGGGCATTGAGCCGGGAAGCGTGAGCCAGCGCACGACCGTCGGACAGGTCCAGCACGGTGCCAACGATGGTGGTGGTGCCGAGGTCCACAGCGAGCCCGTAGCGACGCCCGGTGGTATCACCGGGTTCAACCGCGATGATCCTGCCGTTCGTGGCGACCACAGTCACCCTGAAATCCGCTTTACGGAGGATATCCGCAAGCTCGCGCAGAACATCAATATCCACCTCCGGGCAAGCGGTATCGTCCGGCGCGATGGCCCGCTTGATGCGGTACAGGTCGGCGGCCTGGTCCTCAAGGGATGGCGTCGGAAGTTCGAGGAAGCGCTTCTCAACCGAGGGATCAAGTTCGACATTCCGTTCGGCGCCCTCGACAAGTATCTTGCCCGCCAGCGCCCGAAGTTCGTTGCCCACCAGTACGCTCATGGGACGGTCCACTACAGTTCGACAGGCAAGCCGAACGCCGCGCTCAAGATCGTCCGCGGAGATATGGACGGCATCGTCCTCAGTCGGTTCGGCCGGATCGGGATGAATCTCGACACGGCACTTGCCGCAGGTGCCCTTGCCGCCGCAGGTAAGCTGCAACGCAAGCCCGGCGTGACGCATGGCATCAGTCAGCAACGTGCCGTCGGATACGCTGATCCGAAGCCCGTCGGGCTGGATATGGACCTCATGCTCAACCATACCGCTCCTTCAGGAATGCGAGTACGAGGTGGAATGACTCAAAGGGAATATACGGGATTTCGTGCTCACTGCAATAGTCGGCGAGATCGCGCCTGGCGAATATCACATCCGCGCGGGTGATGGCGTAACGGTCGGAATAGCCGTCGCCCACGTACACCACGGTCTCTCCGTTCGACCGACTGTCGATGGTATGGGACTCCTTGCAGTTACCGCATCGGCCGCATTCCCGGTTGATATACGGGAACGTCACTCCCAGCGAACCGTCATCGCGGAAAGTCAAATTGTTGGCTCGGTAGGCGACATCCGACAGCCCGAATTTGGCAAGCACATACTCGATGTAGTAATCGAGACCATCGGACAGCACCATGAGCGGGATGTCGTTTGTGCGGCAATACTCTGCGGTTTCCACGAATCCGCCGGTGACCGGGATGGTGTCCAGGAGAGTGTCGAGTTCAGCGGGCGTGACCCTGGCGTTGTCGCATTCAGCAGTCATGCAGACCTCGGAGGACAATTCGCCGGATTTCCAGCGTGCGATGATGTCCCTGTGCCAGCCCTTTTCCACCATATCAGCCGGGATGAACGTGCTGAACATGAGATCGCCCACATCGGTGTGGGTCAACGTGCCGTCGAAGTCTATGTACAGCCGGACGAGATTGTTCGCCGAGGAATGAGCCATGGATTGATACCCGGTTTCGGTTGATTCGGGAGTGTCGCTGCCGGTCACCATGCCGGTAGCAGCAGCTTGATGGCGATGACAAAAAGCACCGCGCCGAACACCCGTTTGAGAATGCGGTCGTGGGTTTTGACATTCAGCCAGGCACCGACACGCGCCATCGGCACGCCGCCGAGTGCCAGGGGTATCGCCGCCGACCACCAGACCCAGCCGGTCGACCAGCCGGGGAGTACGACCGCGTGCGCGCCCGTACCGTGCCACATGTACGATGTCATACCCGCGAGCCCGATGAAGATGATGACTGCGCTCGATGTCGCCGCTACCCGGTCGATGGAATAGGCGAAGAGCAGTATGAGCCCCGGGATCATCACGATTCCGCCGCCGAGCCCGAGCAGACTGCCCACAAATCCCGCGCCAAATCCCAACAGGGGAATGAGCCGCGAGGGAATAAGCGCATGGTCCTTCCCGGTTGTGGGCTTGGTGCCGCCTCTGGTGACGATGAGGAGCGAGGACACGAGGAGCAGTATGGAGTAGGCGTTCTTCAGCGCCGCGGCCTGGATGAGCGTGGATGTCCAGCTGCCGGTAACCGCGCCGAGGATCGCCGGGATTCCCATGATGAGGATGGTGCGACGGTCGATGGTTGCCGCACCGAGATGCCGTGAAACCGCCGAGATCGAGAAGACGGTCACCAGGAACATGTTGGTGCCGAAGATGACCCGGATCAGCGAGTCGCCCTCAACGCCCATTGCGGGATAGATCACGAGGCAGAGCGGGGTCAGGATCGCGCCGCCGCCAAGCCCCATATATCCGGCGACAAGCCCGGCAAAAGCCCCCGTGGCAAACAGAGCCAGGATACTCGCGGCGGTCATTGGTCTTCCGTGTTCTCGCCAACAACGACCCCGGTCTCGGCACCCTTGCTCATGAGTGTCCCGTACCGTCCCGGTATCGTGAGCACCTCAATGGCGGTCCGAAGCTGTTCGTCCCATTCCTTGGATGCAATCGTGCGTGCGGCGCTCCCGAACGATGTCGATGCGATCTCGCGCTTGAGAATGCGCTTGATGGTCTCGATATACTTGTCGAAATCGGTCTCGCGTTCAGCGACGACAGCGGCCTCGAGATCGTCGATCATGGTCGTGATATCACCGTTGTAGTCTTCGCGCTCCACAGCCGTGCGGAACGTGTCCAGATTCGTCTGGCCGGGAATGCTGTACTCGAAATCCGCTTCGGTGGTGATGAACTCGCGGAAAGATGCCACGGTCTCATCGGTGATCTGGAAATCCTCGGCAAGATCGGGATGGGAGTCGGCGTACTTGATCGCGAAATTGAAGAACACGCTCTGATAGATCAGCTGGCGAACGAGGTGTCCAACCCGTTCCTCCTCGACGATGAGATCGGGCGTGACTCCGCCGCCGCCGTACACCACTCGTTCGAGATTGAGCGTGTAGTACTTGTCGCGTTGTTCGAGTGAGTCCTCTTCGACAACCTCGGGATCGATTTCGCCACCGTTTATCTGGAGGGCGATGTAGTCCATGTCGAGGTTCCGGTCATTGTGGATGCAGCGACCGGACGGCGTATAATAGTATGCGGTTGTCAGCTTGAGACCGGCATTGTTGGGCATGTCGAGCACGGTCTGCACCAAACCCTTCCCGAAGGAGGTGACACCCACAAGCACGCCGCGATCATGGTCCTGAATGGCTCCGGCGACAATCTCCGAGGCGGACGCGCTCCGCTCGTTGATCATCACCACCAGCGGGACCGAGGGATGCAGCGTGGGCCGACGTCGGGCGCGCATTTCATACTTATTTTGGGGATCGCGGCCAATGGTGGAAACGATCAGCGACTCGTCCAGAAGGAACTCGTCGGCGATGTCCCGCGCCGCGGTCAGAAGCCCACCCGGATTGGAGCGAAGATCGAGGATCACGCCCTTGAGATTCTCGTTCTCAAGGATGTCACTCAATGCTTCCTGCATCTCTTTGGCGGCATCCTGATTGAAGCGGTTGAGCTTGATATAGCCGACATCAGGCGCGATCTCACCGGCGTAGGAGGTGTTGTGCAGCATAATGCGTGCCCGCGTGATATCAAAGGTCATGGGCTCGTCGCCCGCGCCGCGCATCACCTTGATGGTGACATGCGTGTCGATCTTGCCACGGAGACGGGATACCACATCACTGATATTCATGTCACGTGTGGTGGTGCCGTCGATCTCGATGATGACATCGCCCGCACGGAGTCCCACACGCTCTGCCGGGGTATCGGGCAGCGGCGGCGACATCACCCGTGTGTAATTGTCGATGGTGGCGATCTCGATGCCGAGTCCGCCGAACTCACCCTGAGCGTCCTCTTCGAGCTGGGTCAGATCCGTCGGCGGCATATACATGGAATAGGGGTCGAGATCGTCCATCATGCCCTCGATGGCTTTCTCGGTGATCTTTGTGGGATCGATCTCCTTGACATAATTCTGCAGGATATTGTTGTATACCGTGCCGAATATCGTAACGCCGTCGCCAACGTTGTTATATTGGCTCCCCGCCTCAAGCGCGAACATTGTCACGCTGATGACGATCGCTGCGATGCCGAGGTTCATGATGAGAATTTTACGCTGTGATCTTGAATTCATTTAATCCTCCGGGAGGAAAACAGGTCAGACCTCGTCGGATGCCACCACCGGATTCTGAAGAACGCCGATGCCCGAACAGGAGACTTCTACAACATCGCCTGAAACGAGGGGCCCGACGCCCATCGGAGTGCCGGTTGAGATGACATCACCCGGTTCCAGTGTCATGATCTCCGATATATACGAAACCATCGTGGGAATATCAAAAAGAAAGTCGCGTGTGTTGCCATTCTGTCGCAGTTCGCCGTTGACCCGGCTCTGAACATCGATGTCAACCGGTTCGGGTACCGCGCCCGACAGGAGCACGCACGGTCCGAGGGGACAGAATGTGTCATAGTTCTTGGCAGACATCCAGGGAAGACTGGTGGCCATGTCACGGCTCTGGACCGAGCGCGCGGTGACATCGTTCAGGCAGGTATACCCGGCGACCGAGTTCATGGCAACCTCGGGCGGCACGTTCTTGGTCATGCTGCCGATAATCACCGCAAGCTCCGCTTCGTAATCCACCCGCTCCACCGAGGCGGGTCGGATGATCTCCTCCTCGTGCGCGATAACAATCGAGGGCCATTTGCCGAAGATCACGGGCCGGTCGGGCATCGAATGCCCCATCTCCTCGATGTGTTTTTTGTAGTTTTGGCCGATCGCGATGATCTTGCCGGGCCAGACCGGAGGATTGACGAAGTACTCGTCGGTGACCGTCAGATCGCCCTTCATGCCGTAACGCCCCACCGTATCCATGACCTCACTGATGTAGGAGGTGTTGAACCTGTCATTCAGCATGAGGTCCTCAATGGAAACCGGCTCATCAATGACGGGATTGTCGCGGGTGAGTTCATGGAGCATGACCGCGCGGGTCAGGTCCAGCATGTCGCCGCCATCATCGAATCCCAGAAGATCAATGGTCTCGGTTGAAAGCGAAAATACCCGCATATCATTCCCCCTGAGGCAAGGCCTCATTTATAGTCTGAAAATATGTGCCTGGATCCCGTACACGGTGCTCCGCGACCGTGTACTCCTTCTACGGGATCACCGTCAAAGACCGCTATAACGTCTGACGGTCAGAGACCGGTAAACGTCTGATGGTATCTTACCAGCAACACACTCACGTTGCTCCGCGGAGGCATAGCCTCGGTAAACGTCTGATGGTATCTTACCGACAACACGCTCACGGTGTTCCGCGACAGTGCGCTTCTTCTACGGGATCACTGTATGGTAAACAATTCAGTTGGCAACTGGTTCCATACCCTGGTGATCCTACCAATATAGTACAAGGTCGCGAAGCATCCTTGTACGATGGAATCAGTGCTTAACTCTCAGACCTCAAAACGGTCTCTGACCGCAGACCTCAAAGGGGTCTCTGACCCCGGACGATGCGGTTGTGGCCGGCAAGGTCTTTGAGTACTTCGATATCGCGATACTGCCCGGTCGCTTCAAGCCGCGCCGCGGTGGCGGGTCCCTGATCACCCTCGCATTCGAGGAGCAGCAGGCCGCCGGGCTTCAGATACTCGTATGCATCGTCCGCGATGGCAAACAGGAACGAACAGCCATCATCGCCCCCGTCAAGCGCAGTATGCGGATCGTGGTCCCGCACTTCCGGTTCGAGTCCTGGTATGTCGCCCGCCGGAATATAGGGCGGATTCGAGAGTATGGCGTCGAACGGTCCCCGTCCGGCAAGCCCTTCGAGCATGTCAGCGCTCACCAGCTCGATAGAGTCCGCGACTCCCATCCGATCGGCATTTGACCGGGCCAGATGGAGGGCGTCGTCCGAGATGTCCACAGCAACCACACAGGCACCGGGAACCTCACAGACCACGCTCACCGCAATGGCGCCGGTACCGGTGCCGAGGTCCGCAACGCGCGGATTCGGCCGTCCGCGAAGAAATTCCACCGCAAGCTCGACCAGAAGTTCGGTTTCCGGCCGGGGTATGAATGCCCGACGGTCGGTCTTCAGTTCGAGATCGCGGAAGCCGGTGGACCCGATGAGATGCTGGAGCGGTTCATGTTCCAGTCTCCGGCGATACAGCTCACGGAACCGTTCAAGCTCCTCGTCTCCGACCGGGCGCTCGAACTCCACGTACAGTCCCACGCGGTTCATACCCAGCACGTGCCCGAGAAGCCGTTCCACCTCCAGCCGCGCATTTTCGAAACCTTTATCTTCCATATGGCGCGCTGCGCGGTTCAGGAGGTCGATGATCCTGAGTTCCTCCTCACCCATCGCGCGACACCGTCTCACGTGTCTGTGCTTCGAGCGCCGCGGTGCGGTCGGCAAGACGGATCGCCTCGATCAGTTCGCTCATGCCACCGGAAAGGATTTCCTCCAGCCGGTGAAGTGTCAAACCGATCCGATGATCGGTGACCCGGTTCTGAGGGAAGTTGTATGTCCTGATCTTCGCCGACCTGTCACCGGTACTCACCATGGACCGTCGTGCCTCGGTGCGTTTGCTCTCCTGCTCCTCACGGGCGCGAGCAAGAAGCCGTGCACGGAGTACCTTGAGCGCCTTGGTCTTGTTCTTGAGCTGGCTCTTCTCGTCCTGGCAGGTGACTACAAGCCCGGTGGGGACATGGGTGATCCGTACCGCTGAATCGGTGGTGTTCACACTCTGTCCGCCCGGCCCGCTCGACCGGTAGACATCGATCTTGAGATCGTTGGCGGAGATGTCAATGGTGACATCCTGCGCTTCCGGCAGCACCGCCACCGTGGCGGCAGAGGTGTGAATGCGTCCCTGAGACTCCGTGGCCGGAACCCGCTGGACACGATGGACACCGCTCTCGTATTTGAGGTGCGCGTACACATCCTGCCCCGACATCGCGAAGATAATCTCCTTGAAGCCGCCTGCAGGTGTTGTCGCCTCCGAGAGATGCTCGACTTTCCAGCCCTGCGCATCCGCGAAATGCGTGTACATCCTGTAAAGATCACTGGCGAACAGAGCCGCCTCGTCGCCGCCGGTACCCGCGCGGATCTCCATGATAATGTCTTTGTCATCCAGCGGATCGATGGGGAGCAGCAGGACTTTGCACTCATCCTCGACAGCGGCGATCGCACCCTCAAGCTCATCCATCTCAGACCGGGCAAGCTCAGTGAACTCGGGATCATCATCAGCGGCAATGACCTCCCGCGCCTCTTCATACCGGGCCAGAAGAGTGCGGTACTGTTCGTACACGGCGACCTTGGATTCCAGGCCTGAATGCTCCCTGGAAAGGGCAGTCAGTTTCTTCGAATCGGTGGCGTTCGCGGGATCGGAAAGCTCCAGACCAAGCTGCGCGTACCGATCGGCAATCTGCCGCATGTTTTCCAGTATCACGGTGTTATCCACCTGATGCATCCTCTTCGGAAATCGCGGCGCGGAGGGCGCAGATGGCCACTTCCAACATGTCGTCGTCCGGTGCGGCTGTGGTAATGTGCTGGATCCAGAGTCCCGGTGCGGTCAGTATCCGCACAATCCGATTGTTCCTGAACTTGCCTGAGAGTTTCAGAAGCTCATACGATCCACCGGCAACCAGCGGGAGCAGAAGCAGGTGGGTTGCCAGTCGCTCAAGGTAGTTCTGCATATGGCCGAACATCATCGGGAACAGCGAATCCGCCACCGCAAACATCAGGATGCCGGCGAGAACCACTATCATAATGAAGGAGGTACCGCAACGGGGATGCCGTCGGCTACGACCACGCACGGTGTCCAGGCTCAACGGTGCATCGGCCTCAAGTGCGAAGATACTCATGTGCTCCGCACCGTGGTAACGGAACACCCGCTTTATATCCGGGAAGAAGGAAATGAGGGTCACATAGGCCAGAAACAGCGAAAGCCGGACAACACCCGCCACAAGGTTGAACACCATCGCGCCCTTTGCAAATCCCAGCGCGGTTGCGATCCAGATGGGCAACGCAAAGAACAAGCCGAGCGCAAGCACGAACGCGAATGCCATCGAACCCCACAGCGCTATGGTATTCCAGACATTCTTTCCGTCTCCATCGCGCACAGTGCCGTTCTGACGGTCCTCGTACTGAAGCTGTGCATCAGCCGACCAGTTGAGCGTCTCAAGCCCAAGTATGAGCATCTCGACGAAACTGATAGCTCCGCGGGCAATCGGCACGTTCAGGAATCGGTACCGCTTCACCAGCGCACGGTACGGCCGTGACGCCAGCTCGATGGTGCCGTCAGGAAGACGGACCGCCGTGGCGACAGTGGTCTGCGACCGCATCATGACACCCTCGATAACCGCCTGACCTCCAATATTCAGGTCAACGGTGCAGGCGATATCGTCATTCCGGGCGTGATCGGGCGCGCCTGTTTGTTCCGATGTGGTGTTCAGGGTAGAGTTCATAGGAAAAAAGAAGCCCTTCCGCAGTCACGGAAAGGCCTCCCTCCATATGCGTGCCGTCGTCGGTTATTTGGCTTCGGATTCTTTGGCTTCGGATTCTTCGGCTTCGGCTTCTTCGGCTTCTTCGGCAGGAATACCATATTTTTTGCGGAAGCGCTCGACACGTCCAGCGGTGTCCATGAGCTTCTGCTTGCCGGAGAAGAATGGATGGCATTCTGCGCAAATTTCAACTGATAAGTCGCCGACCGTCGACTTGGTCTTGACCACGTTCCCACAACCGCAGGTAATCGTGGCTTCCTCATATTTGGGATGGATACCCTTTTTCATTGTCTTGCTCCTCGGCGCTCGCATCGTCGATAGATATTGCAGCGGCCCGCTCGTAATGGCTGGTCCGAATAGTTTCAAGAATATATAATATATTGCAATCTGTGCCGAATGTCAAGTATCCGCTTGTCCGTGGTACTCATGCAAGTTTCACATTCCAGCGTTCGAGTTTCTCAAAGGCGGACTCCGCGGTAGAGACAAACATTTCGAGACTGAGCGGTTTGAGAAAGTAATCGTCGGCGCCGGCATCGCGGCAGTCGGCAAGCTCGAACAACGAACTGTATCCGGTCATGACAAATACACAGGCGAGGGGCGTCTCGCGCTTGATCTCGCGGCACAGGTCGATACCGTTCTTGCCCGGCAGCTTGAGATCGGTGAAGATCACAAGAATGTTGTCGGTTTCGAGGATGGCGAGGGCCTCCTCCGCATCGGCGGCGACAACCGGATTATACCCGGCCATCGTGAAGGCCTTCGACAGCATGGTTCGTATTGATGGCTCATCGTCGACAATTAATATTTTCTTATTCACTCTTGTGTCTCCGTTGCGTCTTCCTTGATAGGGCATCTGACAACAATCCGTTGCGCGGAAAAGGCGCATGGCGACATTCATTATCGAGGCAGGACTCATCCATCAGGAATATATGCATTTGAAACGGCTGGTTCAATGACTATCTGGAGGGTGACCGGCACAGCATGTCCCGTGCGGAACAGTTGTTGCCGATCATGTCTGCCGCGTTCATCCCCCACCACCCAGAGTCCACGCGGATCGGGCGGGTGTAAACGCGTTGTGGTACGTGATTATACCACGCTACTGTCAGGGAATTATGGTGAACAGGCTGCGTGTCACTCGACGGCGCCGTGAGTAGAATTCGATGAGATATTTGCCGGGCTTCTGATTCCAGTTTCTGTCGAGTTCGATAACCGCCCCGCGCTGGTAGTTCAGCCCCCGGTCAAGTGCGTCGGCGTTGTACGTGAATATGTGCTCCCATACGACTGTTGCCCGGTTGACGTGGGTGATCAATACTCTGCAGGGAGTCTCGTCCGGTATGTCATCACCCCAGATGATGTGGGGCCGTGGCTTTGTCCCACCGGCGCGGAAGGTTCGCAAGCCCTGAGTGCTGTACTCAAGCGCGGCGACGACCTGTGTCTGAGTCGAACCCTCGGTCATGGTCGATGCGCAACCGGCACCGAGCATCATCAGTATCATGATCCATATCACAAGTCCTGCAATCGCCCGTTTTACCATTTTCACCGCCCGCTTTTGTGTCATATCAATTCCTGTTTTCGTCAACAATCACCGCGACGTACTCCGCTACTGACTTGAACTACTCCGACACTAGGATCGAGGAATTCTTGTGATTAGATACCCCATCACCTGTCAACAATCACCGCACCGACCGAATACTCATCAACGCACCGCATACAGGCACTGAGGCGAACATCCCGGAATGTTGCCGGGATTACTTAAATAGACGTTTATCGACAGCATATGGTTGAGTGCGAATGTGCACAAGACTTTCCTCGGGGTTTCTGTTCGCGGAATATGGGGGTCGCCGGACATCGAAACATAAATTGCAAATGATTTGCATCCATGCTATATTCCCGTCATGGAAGATCAATGCAACAGTGCCGATCTGCTGAGCGAACACGGGATACGGGTGACACCACGAAGGCGCACGATTGTGGAATGCGTGCGTGACTCTGTGGTTCCGTTGAGCGCGGCGGAGATATACGGTTTCGTGGCGCAGGGCATTCCCCTCGACCTTGTCACCGTGTACCGGACACTTGCGGTGTGTGTGGAACGGGGCGTACTCAGGGATATCGTCGATCATTCGGGGATTTCCCGGTACGAGATGGCATGCGGGCACAATCCGGCGCATCCGCATTTCCGATGTTATCTCTGCGGGGAGATGACCTGCATGCCGGAACAGGACGACGCCGGGACATCTTATGCGACGCTTGCCCCGGATGGCGCGGCTGTCAGGGACGTATCCGTGCTGCTGACCGGTGTCTGCCGGGGTTGTCTGCGGGGAGGTGAATAATGCGTGCGACGGGTGTCATTCTTGCGGCGGCAATGATGCTGTGCGGTGCCGCGGAGTCAGGTGACCGGATCCGTGTGGCGGTGAGCGTTCCCCCCCTTGCGCATGTTGTCGAACGGGTGGGCGGCGCACGTGTGGAGGTTATGACTGTTGTCCCGGTCGGTGCGGACCCGCATACCTTCGAGCCGCGCCCACGTGACCTTGCTTCGCTGACAACGTGCGCGCTGTTCGTGACCGCCGGGATCACGATGGAACGGGCGTGGCTTGACCGGTTCATGGCTGTGAACGGTGATATGACAACGGTTCATGCGGAAACGGTGGTGTCAGGAGAGGTACACGCTGACGACGGTGTATCGCACACAGACACCGGCCATGACACCGACATCGATCATGACACCGGCATCGACAGCGGCCATGACCATGACCACGGCATCGACCCGCACTTCTGGACGAGCCCGCCACTGATGAAGCTGGCGGCGGCGATGATACGTGATGCGCTCGCTGAACACGATCCGTCCCATGCTGACATCTATCGTACCGGGTATGATTCCCTCGCGGCGGAGATCGACCGTCTGGATGCCGAGCTGAGGTCGTTGTTCGATGTTGACGGGGCACGGCGGACGTTCCTGGTGTTTCACCCGGCCTGGGGTCATTTTGCGGAGGCGTATGGATTGGAGCAGATTGCCGTGGCGGTGGAAGGCAGGGAGCCGAAACCCGCCGATCTCACGCGTCTGATCACTTCCGCGCGGGACAGGGGCATCGCCGTGATATTCGTGCAGCCCCAGTTCTCACGGAAGAGCGCGGAAACAATCGCCCGTGCGGTGGGTGCCGAGGTTGTCATCGCGGACCCGCTTTCGCCGGACTGGGCGGCGAACATGCGCGCGGTGGCTCGGGCTTTCGCGGCATCGTTGAAATGATGATGGAACGGAGAGACGGTTATGTCCGGTGATGTGGTGACATTCGAACATGTCGGTTTCGCGTACGATACCGGCCCCGTGCTGGAGGATGTGACGCTCCATGTGCCCGCCGGGGAGTTCCTCGCAGTCGTGGGGCCCAACGGCGGCGGCAAGACAACGCTGCTCAAGCTCATACTCGGCCTGCTTAATCCGGATTCCGGCAGCGTGAAGACATTCGGCGGACGCCCAGTCGTGACCCGTAAGCGAATAGGATATGTGCCACAGGATGGCGCCATGAACAGCACAATCCCGGTTACTGTCGGCGATGTGGTCCTCATGGGACTGCTCCATCGGGGTTTCCGGCCCTCCGGCGATGACCACGCGGCGGCGGCGGCAGCACTCGTAACCGTGGGGATGGAGTCGTTTCGCAACCGTCCGTTCCGTGCACTTTCGGGAGGACAGCGGCAACGGGTACTCCTGGCGCGCGCGCTCGCAGCCGGGCCGGACATGCTGGTGCTCGACGAGCCGGCCGCGCACCTTGATCCGGCGGGTCAGGATCAGGTGTACCGCATTCTCGATGATTCCCACGGCACACTGACCGTAGTGGTGGCAGGGCATGATGTCCTGAGTCTCATGGCGCACGCGGACACAGTCGCCTACGTGAACGGTCATGTCCACACGCATTCCGCTCCGGACCTGGATTCGTCCGCATACCGTGATTTGCCGGTCTCGGAGCTTGAGCGCTCGTGTCCCGTGGGACTGCTCTCGCTGATCCTTGAGGAGCGCGGGCGTGATCGGAGGGAGCAGCCATGATCGAGGCACTCCAGTTCGAGTTCATGCGGAATGCTCTGATGGCGGGGCTTCTGATCAGTGTGGCCTGCGGTGTCGTCGGAGCCCTCGTGGTGGTCAACCGTCTGGTGTTCATCGCAGGCGGAGTGGCCCACGCGGCTTACGGCGGTATCGGGCTGGCACTGTTCCTCGGGCTGGCACCGCTCGCGGGAGCAGGCGGATTCGCGATCGCGGCGGCGCTCGTCATGGGCTGGCTCTCGCGGAAACGACGTCACCGCACAGACACGGTCATCGGCGCTGTCTGGGCTGTTGGCATGGCCCTCGGCGTCATCTTCATCGATCTCACTCCCGGCTATGTCGGCGATGTCATGAGCTATCTCTTCGGCAGTATCATGACCGTGCCGCAAACCGACCTCTACCTCATGGCCGGTCTTGATGTACTGCTTATCGGTGCCGTGGCCGCGGGATACCGATACCTCCAGGCAACCGCGTTCGACGAGGAGTTCGCCGCACTCCGTGGCGTGCCGGTGACCGCGATCTCCATCGGACTGCTCGCTGCCGCCTCGCTGACCGTGGTCATGACAATCCAGGCGGTTGGGCTCATCCTCGTGATCGCGCTCCTGACCATCCCTCCATTCATCGCCGAACGGTTCGTCCGGTCGCTGGCGGGCATGATGCTGCTCGGCACAATTCTCGCGGCGGCATTCACCGTTATCGGGCTCGCGATCTCATACCGGTTCAACCTCTCCACCGGAGCTGTGATCATCCTCGTCGCAGCGGCGGCGCTCATTGTGGTCACGTGCCTCGATCCAATCATTTCCCGGCGCGCCTGAAACCGTCCGCCGCCGGAGTCGTGTAACAGGTACAGACAATACACAGTGTCACATGACACGGAGACCGATCATGCCACAACACCTGATACCGGTACTGCTACTGGTCGCGATGGCGGCGCTTCCCGCGACTGTCCGGTCGCAGCAGGATGTGCTGTTCCGCGAGGAGTTCGAGACGCTTGATGCCTGGAACCCGTTCACGTTCAAGAATATCACCCGTCACACTGTCTACACGGTTGCGCGCGAGGGCGACACCACCATCATGAAAGCGGCGAGTGATTCCTCGGCATCGGGACTCATCTGGACCAGGCAGTTCGATGTCTACAAATACCCGATAGTCCACTGGCGCTGGAAAATCGATTCCGTCTACGAACATGGTAACGCCCGGACGAAGGAGGGTGACGACTACCCGCTGCGCATCTACATCATGTTCGCCTACGATTCGGACGAGGTGGGATTTGTCGACCGCATGAAGTACCGGCTGGCAAAGCAGTTGTACGGTGAATACCCGCCGCTCGGCACGGTGAATTATATCTGGGCGAACCGGGACTACGATGCGCGTGTCATCACCAATGCATGGACCGACCGCGCGAAGATGGTGCTGCTCAGGGAGGGCAACGCTCATGCGGGTGAGTGGGTAGAGGAGACAATCGACATCCTCGCCGACTACCGTGAGGCATTCGGCGGGAACGCTCCCCACATGGCACGTATCGGTATCATGAATGATTCGGACAATACCGGCGGGCACACGGTATCATACCTGGATTACATCGAAGTGTACCGGTAGGAAACGACTGACCGGGCATCGCGGTGAGCATGGCGTCACACTGTCCCCCGTGGCACCGTGCCAACATTATTCCCCGGCCCTGATCTCGGAGTGGTCGCCGAGAATGACTGTCCGCGGACTGCCGTCCATCACGGCATGATCACCCACGAGTGAACCGGTCAGCACGGCGTTCCGCACGATGGAGTGAGCGCCGATGATGCTGTCGCTGATCACCGTATGCTCGATGATCGTGTGATCGCCGATGGAGACATCCGGCCCCACGACCGACCCGTCAAGCGACACCCCCTCACCGATGTACACCGGCGGCACGATCACCGCTCCCGCATACGATTCGGTGTTACCCTCCACTGCAAGCATGCGACGGTTCGTGGCGAGGAGCATGTCCGGCGTACCGGCATCGAACCAGCCATCGATGGCGAGGGCCTTCAGTGTGGCACCCTTCTCCACCATGAGCTGGAACGCGTCGGTAAGCTGGTACTCGCCCCTGGTCCTGATATCCCGTTCGATGATCTCCTCGATGCATGTGAACAGCAACGACGAGTCCTTGAAGTAGTTGAACCCCACGATGGCGAGATGCGATTCCGGCACATCCGGCTTTTCCACGAACTTCACAATAACACCGTCAACAGTATTGACCACGCCGAACCGCCGGGGATCATCCACCTCGCGCACCGCGATGACACCATCCGTCGAGCGATCAGTGAATCCCGACAGGTCACCCTCGATGATGGTGTCGCCGTACATCACGATCACCTCATCGCCATCGGCCGCCTCACGCGCCATGAACACGGCGTGTCCGAGCCCGAGCTTTTCCTTCTGCACCACCGGGACAACCTTGAGCTGCGGGTACAGCGTGCGGATGGCATCCACGATGGCCTCGCCGCTTTCTCTTCCAACCACGGGAATGACAGTGTCGCAACCGAGAGGTATGAGGGCATCAATGATGTGTGCGATGATAGGGCGCGAGCCCACGCGGAGCAGGGCCTTTGGACGCGAGTGTGTCAGCGGCCTGAGCCGTGTACCGGAACCTGCCATGGGAATTATGGCTTTCATGGGCGATCCTTTCGGTGGCGCTGGAGGTATGGGCGTGCTGTCCTGTCGCCGGATTGATCCGTACGATAAGGATACACTTTTCAGGGGAGCATGTAAAGCGCGATGAAAATATTAACCACGGATGAACACGGATAAAAACAAAACCCACCACAGAGAACACAGAGGGCACAGAGAGAAAAACACCTCACCCCGTGGATCCCTCTTTGGTTTCGCCGTTTCCAGAAAGGATATGAGGACTGTTACCCCCCTCGGCTTCGCCGTGTCCCCCCTATCAGGGGGGATGTCCGAAGGACAGGGGGGTCTTGTTTATTGCTTGCCCCCTTTGGGGGACACGAAGCGTAGCGGAGAGCCGCGCAGCGCAAGTGGCGCGTAAGCGCCGATAGGGGGGGGGATTTGTTGTGGAGAGCGTAACAGTGAGCAAGCGTGTTCAGGTACCAACCTCTACCATCTCACTCCCCCACTGTGTGGGGGACTACACCGCGGTCGGGATTGGTGGTTACGATGAAATCCTCCGGGCGCGCCTCGCCTGACAATACCGCGCGGTGCATGGTGTCGAAGAACGTCCGCTCGGACCCCTTGATTTCACTCAGGATGTCCTCATCGATCGTCACAAGCCATGCCTCCAGATCGTTCTTCTCAATCGCCGCGATGAAATGGGATTCCAGGTCACGCGCACTCCGGTTCACCGGCCGTTCGAGGAGCCCCTTCCGCGAGAGGATGATCGCACGTGCCTCACGGTCGTGGAGCACTCCGGTTACCAGCGGCCCGGAACCGTCGCCCATCCACCAGCCAAAACCGCACATGTAGATCGACAACGCCAGCGTGGCGGAGAGCCACACCCGTTCGCCGAGATGCTCGTGCCAGAGATATGCCAGCGGCACGACCATGAGCGGTATGACCGGAACCAGCAGCCGCGATCCCATGCTGTCCCCGGACATCGCGAGAGGACCGGTGGCCACCAGGATTATCATGAGACCGAGGACGCCTCCCACGGCAATGGATATAGATCGCACATCATTCCGCCACATTGCGATGAGCCCCATGGGCAGGAGCACGGCCATTGGCATGAGGAATATGATCCCGTGCGGGCTGGAAAAGAGCAGGGCCCAGACACCAGTCAGCACGTTCAGCACCGAGTGCCCATCACCGTCTATCGTGCCGAGCACCGAACCCCGGAAAAGGACGTTTATGCCGAAAAATGCCAGCAGGGGCAGGATGAATCCACATGCCAGTGAGATGGTCTGCCTGTCGAGTGGCGTCCAGCGATCATTCTCGAACATGACCGCCATTGCGAACACGGGTGCGGCAAGCACCATGACTGGCTGGAAGAACACCAGGAGTCCGGCAGCCAATCCGCTCAGTATCAGGAACAGTTGATCGTGACGGGACATCATCGCCCGGACAAGCAGGAACAGTGACAGTGTCATCAGGAACTGTCCGCCGGGGCCGGGAAAGCCGGACACTGCATAGAACAGGTTCGGTGTCGCGAATGCAAGCGCCAGCGTGGCGGCAACCGCAACGCCGAACTCCACCAACTCGGTCATCAGGAAAAAGAACAGCAGCGCGGTCGCCCAGAGCAGGAATGTGTTCGCCAGATATATGCCACGGTCGCCGAACCATGCGGTCAACGGTGCCGCGAGCACTCCGTTTCCGACGGGATATTCACGTGAGCGCGATCCCTCCGCGAAGAGCCGTCCACCGAGGGTCTCTTGTGCGATCTCGTACGTGATGCGCTCCTCCGCGCGGAACGGCGGGTAGTTCGTGCCGTATGAGGAAACCGTCTCGGCTCCGGGCTTGATCACCGGGTAGTTCGGGTACAGCCACAGGTTCATCATCACATATACACCGAGTATGGCAAGCGACATGACAATGAATCCCGCCAGATACATCACTCTGATGTCCGGTGTATCACCGGAAATATGCATGAGCGCGTCGTCCTCTTCCGAGGATCGCGAGACTCCGCCCCATTTTTTTTCTTTCATGTCCATAAGAATTGTGTTAGTATCCATCGATGTATATTGCATTAAAGTTTGTAGCTATTTTGTAATATACACCCGGACAACCGCATGAAACAACCCTTGTCCCGTTATCACGGCATATGCATCGCTATTTGTACGACAAACATTCTTACCATTATATAAACACACTTTAGGGGGGAAACATCATGACAGGATTCCGTAACCAGATTGTATCCAACTGCTACGTGCTGGCATTGGTCGCCGCCGCATGTGTGCTGAATTCCGGTATGGCATCAGCGGCCGGACCGCTGCTGTTCCATCTTTCCGGCGATCAGGAATTCACCGCCGATGTCGCCGGCGGATGCGCGGAACCGCTGTTCCTGAAAGATGTCACGATGCAGAATGTTGGCCCTGATGGTCCCTCGTTCCGCTGCGGGAACAATCAGCTCTTCACCTACGACGCGCCCGGCAACATCTACGCCCAGCGCGGCACACTCGCCTTTCAATGGCGTTCACGGGAATTCGTGGGCAAGGGACCGTTCCCCATTTTCCGCGTGTCCTATGCCGATAACTCAAGCTGGGACTATGTCTGGCTCCGCATCGACTGGAATGGCGAGGGCTTCGAGGCCTTCGTGACCGACATCAACCTCGCACGGCCCCGTGTGAGCTGGAAACCGGCTGAGACACCCGATCCCGAAACCTGGCATCACTTTGCCTTTTCGTGGGACGAGACCACCGGCATCCGCCTCTATGTTGATGGCCGCAAGGTTGGCGCGGTGGACACAACCGCTGTATTCGATGCCTCGCTCGACCAGTTCGGGCCGCATCACCGGATCGTCAGCCCCTATCAGGTGCAGAGCCGGTACAATTACGAGCGCGGCGGCGATATCGACGAACTCTGCATCTATGACCGCATGCTCACCGACGCCGAGGTTGCGAAGCTGGCCGGTGGTGCCGATCCCGCGCAGGTTGCCGCTCAGTCGCCTGCCCGAAACCTGTCCGATGCACGCTGGAGCGACGAGTGGAATCTCCGCTACGGCTGGAACCGACCGGGTGATGTCCCGCCGTACCTGTGCGATCCGAACACGAGCGTCCGCAAGGTCGAGATATCGGATGTCTACGATCTCAAGCAGTGGATGTGGAAGGGCACCGACGGTATTC
>FLOH01001501.1_pt1 | contig 36410 bp, 31 predicted proteins | sample 756751 | NCBI WGS metagenome assembly FLOH01 (sample SAMEA4026879, study PRJEB14308) | marine metagenome | biome: coastal water; material: water | depth 74 m
CAGTACGCTTGTTTACCATTGCGCCTCAACCGACATGCCGATTCACGCCCTGCTCACCGATCTCAAGCGGCGGGGTCTCTGGGACAGTACGCTGGTGGTCTGGGGTGGCGAGTTCGGGCGCATGCCGGTTTCGCAGGGAAGCGGAGGGCGCGATCACAACCCGAACGGATTTATGGCCTGGATGGCCGGGGCGGGCATCCGGGGCGGGACGAGCTTCGGAGAGACCGATGAAATCGGTTACAAGGCGGAAACGGATCGTGTGAGTGTGCACGACCTCCACGCCACGATGCTCCATCTGCTCGGAGTCGATCACAAAAGACTGACCTACCTCCACAACGGACGAAGCTATCGCCTGACCGATGTGGCCGGGGACGTGATCCGGAATATCCTGTCGTGACCCCCGAAAGCAAAGCGGCGGCGGCGCTGCGCTCTGTCGTCGCACTCCACAACATCACGGCTTATTGGGATGACGAGATTACAAAGAGGCCTATCCCTTCTTCATTGAAATCGTAAAACGCTTTTCCAGTATCCAAATCCTACGCCCCCATCACCGCAACTTCTTGGGCTTGCTTCGATAAAATGGACAGAGAAATCGGGATATTTTGTTAGTTGTTTTGGAGTTCGAAATCAACGGGGGATAGGAAATTCAGGGCGCTATGGGAGCGCTTGGGGTTGTAGAAAGATTCGATGTAGTTGAAGATATGACTTCGAGCATGGCTTCGAGTGGTAAAACTTTTTCGGTAGACGAGTTCAAGTTTGAGAGTGCTCCAGAAGCTTTCCATGGCCGCGTTATCGTAGCAGTTGCCTTTGCGGCTCATGGAGGGAACGAATTTGGCGTTGGCCAGAGCGGCGCGATAGGCACCCGAGGCGTATTGGACGCCGCGGTCGGAATGGAAGAGGACTTTGGTGGGGCATCCACGATGGAGGAGCGCCATGGCCAGAGCCTTTAGGACGAGTGCCGTGTCGATACGATCACTCATGGCCCAGCCGACGATCTTGCGGCTGTAAAGGTCCAAGATTCCGGCCAGATAGAGCCAGCCTTCCTCGGTTTCAATGTAGGTGATGTCGGCGACCCAGATCTGGTTGGGCGCAGTGGCCTCTGGGGCGTCGGCGAGGCGATTGGGTGCAATGGGCTCGTCATGGTTGCTGTCGGTTGTTTGGACGCGGTGGCGGCCCTTCTGGCGACCCGCAAGGCCCCTTTCCTTCATCAGCCGAGCGACGCGATTGCGGCCGTGTTTGTGTCCCTTCTTGCGCAACTCTTTGACCAGGCGCGGGCTACCGTAGGTCTCCCGGCTCTCGTCGAAAATGCTGACGATCTTCTGGCCCAGCGTTTGATTCTCCAAGGCGCGAGGGCCGGGATGATGGCACCGTTTGCGCCAGCCGTGGTAACCGCTGGGCGACACGTTCAGGTTGTCGCAAAGGGAAAGGATCGAGAAGTCGTTTTTCATTACCTCAATCCGTGCGTAACGTTCGCCGACGGTTCGGAGAGAATGCCCAACGTTTTTTTTAAAATGTCCCGTTGCTCGCGTAAATGGCGATTCTCAGCCAGCGCGACGTCGAGCTGAGATTGGATGTCGGCGCAGGAGCCGGGCTTTGCCCCGGCTCCCGCTCTCCCCCCAGCGGGAGCCGGGGCAAAGAGCTTCCTCCAGGAATAGAGCCTCTCGACCTTCAGCCCCAACTCCTGGGCGATGACCGCAGCAGCCTTGCCACTGGAAATCCAATTGTTCACTGCTTCGCGCTTGAAGGTTTCATCGAACTTTCGACGATTAATGGTAGATGTTTTATTGATGGACTTGATCATACACGGTTTGCCCCATTCTCTGTCCATCATTTCGAGGCAACCTCACATTCCCTTTGTCATGAATAACGAAAGGCTGTTCATTGCGAATCTAGCCAAGGGGCGCCTTGGCCATGACAAGGCCAATTTGCTTGGTTCGTTGCTCACCACTCAATTTCAGCTCGCCGCGATGGCACGAACAAATCAACCGGAGAACGAGCGCCGGGATTTTTACCTGTTCATCGACGAATTTCAGAACTTCAGCACGGACGCATTTGCTTCGATTCTCGCCGAAGCCCGAAAATACCGTCTTTGCCTGGTTCTCTCGCATCAATACGTCGATCAACTCTCATTGCCTGTCCGGCAAGCCGTCTTCGGCAATGTCGGCACTTTGATCGCTTTCCGAATCGGAAACACCGATGCGGAAGTATTGCAGGCCGAGTTCGGAAACGAGTTCGCGGCGCAGCAGCTTGTGGATCTGGAGCGCTACGAAGTAATCATCAAACTCTTGGAGAATGGAACGAATACCCAACCTTTTCGAGGGAAGACATTGCCGCCCATCGAAAACAGGGTGGGTAGGCGCGAGAATCTGATCTCTCGCTCGAGAGAGCGATTCGCTTCGCCGCGCGCGGTGGTCGAGAACAAATTGAATCGCTGGTTGGAAAATCCAAATTAGAGGAGGGTAGGGCCGCGCCGACTTCAATTGCGCCGCGCGGTTTTACTTCCAATTCCGGCAGCTTTCGACGAAAGCAACAAAAGCGTCGTTCTGCACGAGTTTGGCACGCTCCCAGACTGCCTGAGGAATGGGGAGTGAAAAGAACCACCAGACGTCTCGCCGCAGGCCTTCCAGTTTGACGACGAGTTCATCTTTCGTGGCGTAAAAGACGCTGTTGGTGTGCAGGATCACCAAATTGACAAAAATCTCTTCTTCGCGAGTGACGGAGTTCTTCGACAAATCGGCCGTCGTGTCGAGAACGCGGGCCAAACCGGGATTGCGATAGAAATCCGCCCAAATGTTCCTGTGATTCTTGGTGATCGTGAGCAGATTCGCGATACGCCGAGTTTTGGATTCGGAATGGAGAGAAAAGGCGGTGAAAAAGAGGCCTCCCACCACACCAACGGTGTTGAGTGCGGTCACCCAGTTTTCTGCAATCCAACGAATTCCTCCCATAGCCTCCCATTTTAACATGGGAAACGACGGTGAGGGAAGGAACTATGCGCTGTCGGGAATATCGACTTTGGCGAGTACGAGAGTCCTGCGTGGAATCCGGACAATCCGCTCGTCTGGGCCACACCCGGCCGAGGGCGGCAGCAGCCCTGCGGCAGCCGTCATGTCCGCGCCGATGATTGCGAAGTCACCGTTGTCCAGTTCGAAAATATCGGGACAACCGGAGCAGCCGACGGATTTCGCTCCGTTCGCGTGAGGATCTGGGCCAAGTCGGTTTTTGAACATGCTGAACGATAACTATAGTGAAGTAACTTGTCAACTGGAAACTGGGGTAATAATCGCCCGTGTCAGACGAGTTTCAGCATCCCATTTCCATCCAAATCATTCGCTTGCTTCGTGAGGAACGAGAACAGCGTGGCCTTTCCATGTATGTTCTCGCAAAACGGTCCGGCTTGTCACAGCCGATGATCGGTTACGTTGAGCGTGGTTTGAGAAATCCGACGCTGGAAACAATCCTCAGGATGGCGGATGCGTTGGAATTGGATTTTGCTGAGCTCGTCACACGGGCGCAAGCCACCGTTGCAACAAAGCGCCCGAAGTGACTTCCCTGCCAAGGTTCCGTGATAGAATGAGGGGATGGAGTCCATCCGTCTTCCCCGCTTCAAACGTGTCGTTGATATTCCGCCGATTCAGGTGACCAAACGCGACCGAGAAATCATTCGCGCAGTTCATCAGCATCGTTTTCTTCGTTCCACCCACATCACCGCGCTCATCGGCGGCAGCCCGCAGCAACTGTTGCGACGCCTGCAATTGCTTTACCATCACGACTATCTGGAGCGGCCACGCGCTCAAATCGATTATTACCATCGCGGAGGTTCACGGCATATCGTTTACGGTGTGGGCCGGAAGGCGGCCGCAGTCTTGAGGCACGAAACCAGTTCTGTCCTTCCGGAATCGGACAGATGCCCCAAAAAGAAGAGTGTCGGACGTTTTTATCTCGAACATACGTTGTTGATTTCCGATGTGATGGTTGGATTGGAATTGGCGTGTCGGGACTCCGGGTGTGTTCGCCTGCTTACGAGTGATAAGATCGCACTTCCCGATCATCTCCAAAAGCAGAGTGAACCGTTTCGCTGGAGCGTCACGCTTCCCACCCGACAGAAACTTGGTATTATCCCCGATCAGGTCTTTGCCCTGGAATTCATCGGCCAACCTCCGGGTCGCAATCGAGCCTATTTTTTCCTCGAAGCCGACCGGTCGACGATGCCTGTCACTCGGCAGAATCTTAAGCAGACATCGTTTTACCGAAAGCTACTTGCATATGAAGCGACCTGGACGCAGGGGTTGCATCGCTCGAGATTTGGATTTCACCGCTTTCGGGTGATCACCGTTGGCAGCAGTCGCCCGAGGATCGAGAACATCGTGGCGGCCTGCCAAGGTTTGGAGCGTGGGCAAGGCCTGTTTCTTTTTGCCGACCGTCATTCACTCGCTCGGAGCAATCCGCTCGCCTACGATTGGAGGGCAGGGCGGCCTCGCGAGACAGCTCGACTGCTCGATTGTTGACGTTCCTCGAATCGGGTCACAAAAGACACTGTTCGCTTCGCTTGCCAGACTCAAGGTACACGGTTCCGCCGCGCCCCTTCCCCGAAAACTAAAGGCATGGTACGATACCCGAAGGAGGTGAATCGTCGGCGCAGACGTGCCGGATCGAATTCCCTATTGAACCTTGAAAGGAGACTTCTTATGCCGAAAAACCCATTGGTTGATTTCAAAGCCGTCAAAGCGGCTGTTTCCATGGAACAGGTGCTCGATCGTTATGGTCTGTTGGATGGTCTCAAACGCGCCGGTGACAGCCTCTCGGGTCCGTGCCCGATTCACAAGGGCAGCAACCCGACTCAGTTCCGGGTGAGCCTCGGCAAAAACCTCTGGAACTGTTTCAGCGATTGCAAGGGTGGCGGCAACGTCCTGGATTTCATCGCGAAGATGGACGGTGTCACCATCCACGCCGCCGCGTTGAAAGCGGTGGATTGGTTCGGCTTGGACTGCGGAAAGACAGCGACTGGTTCGGAAGGAAAACCCTCCGCCGAAAGGAGCAGGGTGGGTGAGTCTCGTCAGGTGGCTCAGGAAAAATCCAGGCACTCCACTTCGGAAGGTCCGAACCCACCGCTGAAGTTCAGGTTGGATAAACTCGACCAAAAGCATGCTTACCTTTTCGAACGTGGATTGACTTCGGAAACGATCGAAGATTTTGGAATCGGTTATTGTTCGAAAGGAATGATGATCGGACGGATCGCCATTCCAATCAACGATTCGGAAGGACGGGTTGTGGCGTATGCGGGCCGTTGGCCAGGTGAACCGCCGGAAGACAAATCGAAATACAAACTTCCGCCTGGTTTCCGAAAGGCTCTGGAGCTTTTCAACATCGACCGCGCCATCCAAGAACCACCGGATTCGCCGCTGGTCATTGTCGAAGGATTCTTCGACGCGATGAAGTTGCATCAACTCGGTTGTCGCAAAGTGGTTGCCCTCATGGGCAGCACCCTATCGCCACCGCAGGAGGAGGTTATCCGGAAACACACCGATCGAAACAGTCGCATCATCGTCATTCTTGACGAAGATGAAGCTGGAAAGTTCGGACGCCAGGACATCGCGGCCCGTCTGTCGCAGTTCGCGTACGTCCACGTGCATGTGTTCGACAAGCCGGATATGCAACCGGAACATCTAACCGCCGAGGAACTTGCCGACGTGCTCGGATGAAAGGAGATTTGTGATGTGTGAAGTCGATACTCCCCTGTTCACCATGGGTCAAATTGTCGCGACACCAAATGCCCTGGCGAATTTGTCGTCAGCCGAAATCACCGTTGCATTGGGACGTCATCAGTCCGGCGACTGGGGCGATCTGGGCGACGAAGACCGCCAGTCCAATAATCAGGCGCTGGTTGACGGAATCCGGCTCTTGTCGGCCTATCACTCCGGCACCCAGGTCAAATTCTGGATCATCACGGAATCTGACCGAAGCTCGACGACAGTCTTGCTCCCTGAAGACTATTGAGCCGCACGCGCCTTCCCCACTTCCGAGGAAGGCGTTTTTCACTCTCCCCGCATCAAAATCAAATGGTCGTCCGCGCTTCGCGGCGAGAGTAACCCAACCGGAAGCAACCTGCTTCAACAGGTGGACGGCCGGAAAGAGAGTAACGTGGAACCTCCGGAACTATTCAAGCTCGAACAACTCAAACCCCGAAAACGAAAAGAACCTCAGGAATACCAAATCGTCGCCTTGCGCGAATGCCCAGTTCCCGACCAGATGAGAATCTGCGACACCCCGGAACAAGCCGATGCCTATTGGCGGTTAAACATCCAAACCATCCCCTATTACAATCCAGACTGCGAATGTTTCGCAATTCTATTGCTCAACACACGCCGGAGGGTGAAGGGGCATCATCTGGTTTCCATCGGAACATTGGACTCGGTGCTCGTTCATCCACGGGAGGTGTTCCGGATCGCGATCATGATGGGCGGCATTTCGGCAATCATCCTGGCACACAATCATCCCAGCGGAGATCCAAGTCCTTCAGATGCGGACATCAAAATCACCCGCGACCTGATCCGTGCCGGCCAACTCCTGAAAATCGAAGTCCTCGACCACATTATCGTCGGAGCCAAAACCCATTCCAGTCTCCGAAGCATGGGTTTCTTCTACTGACACCACGCCTCGACAACATCGTTGTTGAGGCTTTTTTCTTGGAATCGCAATGTTCTGAAAAATCAAAAAGGCCTGCCAACGGTAGGACCGGCATTGGTTTATCCCGCTCTCGAGAACCCATTGAGCGAATATTGCGATTTTATCGAACGGTATCTCGAACAGGGAATACGAATCGAATTAGCCTCTCCGCATCGGGAATCTGGTCGCAGTGTCGCCTCAACAAATGCACTTTCGGTTTCTGTAAGAATTGACTCGACAAAGACTTAGAAGAATGAGACAAGATCACACTTTAGCCGTTGTTTGCCAGATGAGGTGGGTCAACTAAAAGGGATTCAATGTTGTCGAATTGCATTTTTGGTGACGAGAAAGGGGAAACTGAGTTCTCGAATCGAAGGGCGTCGTCCCGCGCCTTCGGCAGTGAAGTTTTGCTGTTAGACCCGCGTTATGGCGAAGCCTGAAAAACTTTGGAAAAGTGTCTCGAGGTCCCAGTTTCCGTGGGAGCAGGAGGCACTGGACTTTATCTACCAGCAATTTCCTGCGCAGGATAGTTACCGCGCTTGGGCGAACTTCGAGTTCATCGCGGACGATGGTTCCATCAATGAGGTGGATCTGCTCGTGGCCTGCCCTCAGGGAGTTTTTCTCATCGAGATCAAGGGGCGGCCCGGAGATCTTTCCGGTGACGCAAGAGACTGGACGTGGAGTCACGAAGGAAAAAAGCGTACCGATGAGAACCCGGTCATTCTGACAAACCGGAAGTGCAAGCGTCTCAAGAGTCTGCTCTCTCGGCAAAAGGCATTCAGCAAGGAGGGCATGCCTTTCATCGAGCCTCTTGTCTTTCTCTCGCACGCGGAGATCGTCTGCCGATTGAGCGACAACGCCGCCCACTACGTCCGACTTCGGGACACTGATGACCGCGCCGGCATCATGGGGGCCATTCGTCGCCGGGAATGTCCGGGACTGAAAGAGTTCGACCATCAGGTGGTCAACCGGCCCCGGATCAAGGCTCTTGCGCTCGCGTTGGATCAGGCGGGAATCCGACCCTCACAGAAAGCCAGGCGAGTCGGGGACTTCATGCTTGAGGAACTGGCCTTCGACAGCCCGTTGGGGATCTACCAGGACTGGAGCGCCAAACATGCGACCGTGAGTTCCACCCGACGCGTGGCCAGGCTCTACATGGTCTCGAGGCAGGCCACCGCACAGGATCGCGAGATTGTCAGCAAAGCCGCCCTGAGAGAGTTTCAACTTCTCGAACGACTCGAACATCCGGGAATCCTGAAGGCGGATCCGCCGACCGAGTGTGAATACGGCCCGGTCCTGTTCCTGCGCGAATCCCCCGATGCCATTCGCCTCGACCGCTTTCTCAGTGAGCAGGGTGAATCGCTTACCGTTGATCTCCGTCTCGACATCCTTCGGCAGATTGGCGAAACGATCGCCTACGCGCATGGTCGGAAGATTGTTCACCGCAGCCTCTCACCGCAGAGCATCCTCGTCCGTCGGAATGAGGCGGGCCGGCCCTTGATCCAAATCTTCAATTGGCTGACCGGAGCACGTCTTCCCGGTGGAGACACCTTGTCCAGCGTGACACAAATGTCAGCGACGCTGCACGCGGGCCAGCTCATCGAAGACTCGTCGCAAGTCTTCATCGCTCCTGAATCTCTCGCCGGGAATGCGGATGGCGCCACTGAACTCGACGTCTTTTCCCTGGGCGCACTCACCTACCTACTGTTCTCGGGTAAGCCGCCGGCCACCAGCGTCACCGATCTGCAGCAGAAGCTTACCAAGAGCCTCAGTGGCGGTCTGAACATCAGCGAGGCAATGGATGGGGCCGTTGATTCGCTGGTCGAACTGGTGCGCACCACGGCCAATGGTACCGCCAGTGATCGGGCAACCGTGGAAGATTTTCTCGTCGGACTCGAACAGATCGAGGACGAGCTGACCCAGCCCGAGGAACAGGTCGTCATCAACCCGTTGGAAGCCAAGAAAGGCGACGAGTTGGCGGGTGGTTATATCGTCGAAAAACGACTCGGCAGTGGCTCGGTCTCGGTCGTCTTCCTCGTCAGTCTTGATGGACAAAAGCAGGTGCTCAAGGTCGCGCGATCTTCTGAATACAATCAGCGGATCAAGGACGAGTTTGAAACCCTCCAAATTGTTCACGAAAAAGTCCGCTCGCTCATCGTTGTCGCACCGTTCGAGTTCGTCCAATTTGGTGAGCTTTCAGCCTTCACCATGGAGCCTGCCGGGGAGAAGACCATGGCACACCATATCAGGGAGGATGGCCCGCTGGACCTGACGTATCTGCAGCGTTTCGGTGACGACCTCATCCGCACGATTCGCGATCTCGATGACGCCGGGGGCATCGCCCACCGGGACATCAAACCGGACAACATGGGGCTGCGACTGATCCAGAAGAAAAGATATCAGCTCTGCCTCTTTGATTTTTCACTTTCCAAGGCGTCGCCGGACGACATCCGGGTCGGCACACCTGCCTATCTGGATCCGTTCATCGCGGAGCGCAAAGTCAAGCGTTGGGATCTCAGTTCCGAATGTTTCTCCGCAGCCATGACGTTGCACGAGATGGCGACGGGCGTATTGCCGACATGGGGGGATGGAAAGAGTGATCGAGCCTCGGTCAAGGGCGAGGTCAATATTCTACCCGAAAGATTCGATCCCGACCTTCGTGATCGATTTACAATATTTTTCAGAAAGGCCCTTAGCAGAAATTTTCGCGATCGCTACGATAATCCTGATGAAATGCTCAAGGCGTGGGCGGAGATTTTCGCTGCCTTCGATGACCGCAAGGCCACTCGAACAACCCATACCGAGACCGAGGAAATTGAACTCGTCGGCGAGCTTTCACTTCCTGAGCACCTTTCGGCGGCGACACAGTTGGTTCTCCTGGGACTCAGCACGCGCCTGCTCAACGCGTTGGATCGTCTGAGCCTCATCACCGTGGCGGATCTGCTCGGGTATCCATTACGTCGGCTCTACAAGTTGCCGAACGTGGGGAACAAGACCCGCCGCGAGCTCGGCGGTCTGGTGAAACTTCTCAGGGAACGCCTGCCGAATGTGGAGCTCGATCCCGTCAAAGCCATCGAGGCCGCCTCGAAGGATGAGCAGGAAACGCCCGATGCGTTTGCCAGCGTCGACCTTGTTGCGCGACAGGTGGCCATCATCGGTCGCGGTGATGACCGCATGGGTGAGCAGGACATTCTTCAAGCATTCCTGGGTTGGAAACAGTCTGAAGAAGTGGATGCCATTCGGTGGCTGAGCCAGAGCGATGTTGCCCCCCTCATTCCAGTCACCCGCCAAAGGGTGGGCCAGGTCATCATGGAGGCTCGTGAGCGTTGGAAACGTTTCCAGTCGATCACCCTGCTGCGAGACACCATCTGCGAGATGGTCGGCGTGCAGAGTGGTGTGGTGGTTCAGGACGAACTGATCGCGAGTGTGCTGGCTGCACGTGGTTCCGCCTTCGATGAACCAAAGCGGAGTCAAATGGCATCAGTGGCAGCCCGGGCGGCCATCGAGACCGAGCGAGGTCTGAAGGAATCGCGGTTCATGGAATACCGATGTGGCGATCGGGTCTTCGTTTCCATGTCTCCGGACTTGAAGAACTACGCGGTTGCTTTGGGAGAAGTGGCTGACAAGCTCGCCGGGGAGGATCCGATCCCAAGTCCTGCCCGCGTGTTGGAGGCACTCCGCAAGGTCAAGGCACCAGAGTTTCCTGAAAGTGCCTTCGCGCCGTCCGATCAACGGCTCTGCCAGTTGGCTGTTGCTGCGTCAAAATCTGCTGCGCTCTCCAGCCGCATGGAAATTTATCCGGTTGGCCTGGCGGCGGACCGCGCTTTAATGCTCGCGCAGAATGCTCTTTTTGGCGGCACACTCACAGTCGAGGAAATCCAGAACCGCGTGGCAGCCCGCTTGCCACGAGCCGAACACATTCCTGGCAGACCAGCGCTCGACAAGCTGATCGAATTGCTGGGTCTCGACTTGCGGTGGAACGTTTCTGGCGCCGGTGAACGTGGTGCCTACGAGATGCTGGGGGCCGAGGCGCCTTCGCTGCACACCTCTGAGCGCCTGACTTCCAGGCTGATCACCCGCACCAGCCCGGCACCCGTTGCCGATCAGGTGCCGCCTGAAATCGCTGATGCACGGGACATTGAGGACAAGTTGAAATATGCCGCCGCCAACGGAGCCTACCTTGCCATCTCCGTGCCACCGGGTTTCGAGGTTCAGGCACGGGAAGAACTGGCGCGCCGGTTCCCGGTGGAGATCTGCGATCTCGATGCCGCGTTCATAAACTCGATGCGGATACAGTCCAAAACGGCGGGAGCCGATTGGAATATTGTTCTCCGGGCAGACGCCGCCGCACCGGACTCAGCGGACCGAAAGAATTTGCAGATGCTCGTCGACCGTTGTCTGCCGGAGATTACCAGCGAACTCCGCTCTCCCGATCGGACCCGACTGGTCATCCATCCGGGGCTGCTGGCCCGCTACGACCGGATGGATGTCCTCGGCGAACTGGCGGCCAATGTCGGTCGCAGTGACGGGATTTACGGTCTGTGGGTGTTGGTCCCGGCCAGCGACACGAGCTCACGTCCAACCTTGAACCACAAGGCCATTCCGTTGAGCAACCCCGCCCAGCACGTCCGCCTCAACCGGGCTTGGCTACAAAACAAACATCGGGCATGAGTTCCCTATGCAAATCACCCACCAACACTACGAGAGAGCCTACCAACTCGGTCGCCAGGTTATTGCGGAGAAGATGCGCCCGAAGGATGCCAAGGATGAACTCGTGGCCCTCGGCGTAAACCCCAACAGCGCGGCAGATTTGATTTACATCCTGAAGGCCATGCTGGCGGGCAATCGCTACACACGGGCCATGAGCACTGCCACTACGGACGACTACCTGACCTGGATCCGCCGGGATTATGGAGATGAGACATACATCAGGGCGGTCGACTCACTGGGACAACACCTCGAATACTACACCGGACTCAAGGGTGATCGGCTCGAGTCGCATCGCCAGGTCCTGGCCAAGCACCTTGCCCTGCTGCCCGCGCCGCCGGCCTCCTTCGACTCACCCGAGGAAATTTCCGCCACCGCCACCCATACTGAAGGCAGTGTGCGCCAAGTAATAGTCAACTCCTATGAGCGTAGCGCTGCCGCACGCGCCGACTGCCTTGCCCATCACGGTCATGCGTGCTCCGTCTGCGGTTTCGATTTCGAGAAAACCTACGGTGACATTGGCAAAGAGTTCATCCACGTCCACCACCTCAAGGAAATCGCCTCTATCGCGCAGGCCTATCAGGTTGATCCCGTTCAGGACCTCCGACCCGTCTGCCCGAACTGCCACGCCATGCTGCACAAACGCAAAAACCTCGCTTTTTCCATCGACGAACTGAAGGGCTTTATCTGCGGTCAATCTCAGCCAAGCACGGCCGCTGCCTGAACTGCTGAAACCCGGCACACGTTCCTCCCCATGATTGATTCCAAAAAACTTCTCACCCAACTCGAAAGCAAAAAGACTTCGCGCACGACCATCGTGATGCGGTTGGAGGATGATCTGCGTAAACGGTGTGATGAGAATACGGAGGTCAATGCGCCGTTGCATGAGCGGTACGATCAGGCCAAATCGAAGGGGCGCACAGCCATGACTTACAAGGCGTGGCGGGAGGAGGAGTTGACTCAGGTGGCGGTGGCGTGGGTGTTGGGTTGTGTATTTGTCCGGTTCCTGGAGGATAACGAGCTGGTGGAGGTTCCGAAGCTCTCCGGTCCGGGCGATCGACTGCGGCGGGCGCGGGATGAGCATGAACTTTATGCCTCTTCCGGGATTTCCGGGGGATTTTTCATTGAGCGGGATAGAGATCTAGCCCGCCGAGGTGAAACAGGACGTCTGTCTTGAATCGCTCTTTGTTTCGGTAACCGTAGGCTTTCTTGATCAGTCCTTGAATCTTGTTGTTCAGCCCCTCGATCGGACCGTTGGTCAAGCGATGATCGAAAAAGTTCAAGATCCGCTCCAGATGCCTCTGCAACATCCGCGCCACTTTCTTCACCGGCTCCAAACGGCTACGGATGGCCCACCCATACCACTGCCCGAAATAGGTCTTGGCTGTGTCTCGATCCGGAAGCCACCAGAACCACCGGAAGGATTCCTTGATCCGCCAGGCTCGCGCAGTCTGGAGCCGTTCCTGCGACAAACTCTCCCATCGGGCCTGTTGCTTGTCTGGCTGATTCTCCCATCCATAGAGCCAGGTGAAACGGCTGCCCGCCAATCGATTATCCCCCCCTTCACTCAACCTCTGGTGTTCCGCCTTGCGCACCTTGTTCACCGCCTCGTTCATGTAGCGCACCAGATGATACGGATCATGCGTGATTTTCTTGTCCGCTTCCGGCACATGCTCCAGCGTCGAACTTCGATAGGGTTCCCAAAGATCCATGGCCACCGCCTCGACTCCCTCTCGTTGTTCCTCCGTCAGTTGCTTCCAGAAGTCATCCAGACTCGCTCGCGTTCGACCCTCTCCAACATATTCCACCCGCGCCGATGCATCCGGCGTGATTTCCGCCACGATGGTCATGAATTGTTGACCCACCCCCACGTTCTTTTCGTCCACACACAGCTGCGGCATCACCTTGGGCACCTTGCGCCCCAAACCACGCTTCACCGCCCGCTGCTTGATTCCATCGGCCTCATCCCAACTGATCCTCAGAATCTTCTCCGCCGCACCGAGGATCGAACACTCCAACATCACGTCAATGGCAAACCGCTCAAAGAGTTTACTAAACCGGCTGTACTTCTCGGCCCACGGCACCACCACCGTTTGTGTTCCGTGTTCCGCGCATTTCACTCGCGGCACCTCCGCCACGATTATTGTCTTGAATTGGCAACTGTCCAAATGCCGCCAGCGCCGCCTTTCCCAGTCCTGAATCTGCATCCGTTGCTGGCACTGCGGACATCCCCACACCGATTCGAGGCACTCGACCTCCACTTCCACTTCGCCACTTTCTGGCTGCAAGGTCACTTGCTTGACTTGCCACGGTTTCACCAACCCCAAAATCTGCTGATACAACTCGAAGTCTTTCATGCTCCGGGAGGCTATCCAATCTTCACCCTCAAAGCATCTCCCAAAAACCAGCGCCACCGGATCCTAAAGCGTCATCGCGCCGTCGATTCGCAGGGGGCGGGTGAGCGGCGGCGACGGGCTTTGGAGCTTCAGCTCGCGTCGCCGCCGGTCGCCACGCGTAACGGACTCACCCCGCCCCCTGCGAATAGGCGCGCAGGTGATTTTCGAATCTTCAATGAAAAATCCCCCGGAAATCCCGGAAGAACCCGATTTTGTAATGGGAGATTCGGTTGAGTTTTTCGCGTTCCTCGATCATTTCCAGAGCGCATCTGGATGCGTTCAGTGCGTCGTCGCCATAGGTTTCGGGGGCGCCAAAGATCGCCATGATCAAATCTCCCACAAACTTGTCCACCACTCCCTGATGGCGGGTCACCACTTGTGTCAACGGTGTAAAATGTTCGTTGAGCATTCGGATGACTTCGGCTGGGTCCATCCCCTGGGTGAGTGCTGTGAACCCCCGAATATCACAAAAAAGAACGCTCACTTCACGGGTTTCTCCTCCCAGTTCCACGGTGCCTTGAAGTAGTTTCTCGGCGACGGCGCGGTCTGAGACCTTGTCCAGCACACTCCGGTATTTCTCTTTCTGGGCCAGTCCCAGCGCCATCTCGTTGAAAGCGCCGGCCAGGCGGCCGATTTCGTCTCGACTATGCACCGGCACGGTCACTGCGAAATTGCCGCGCTGGATTTCACCCGTTCCCCGGACCAGTTCCTGAATGGGAACGGAGAGCCCGTGAGCCAGGAGCAGGCTGACGCCAAACGCGCAGACGAGCCCGATTCCGCCGAACCCCAGGACTTTCATTCGACTGGCGCGTTGTGCGGCGAGTGAGTCCTTGAGCGAATAAAGAAAGACCTGATAAGCAGCCGGGAAATAGGCGGCAGGCTGGAGTGCCTGGTGGAAAACCCGGTGGGGTTCGTGATCAAATACCGCGGCGAAATCGTGGCGTGAACTGGAGTTTCCGTCAAAACGCGCTGTGACCTCTCTCGCCACGTTGGTTCGGAGGGCACGGTCGATCTCATCGGAAAATAACTCCCCGTCGAGCCAGATGGCGCGGCGAAATCCGCTCTCCCGAAACTCCGAAACGATCGGCTCAGCGTCGGATGACGGATTGGAACTCTGGGTGAATTGCGGGACCGGGTAACCAATCGCCAGCGTGCCTATGTGTTCGTCGCTGCGTGCATCGATAATTGGAGTGACGACGACCGTCAGTAATTCGTTTCCGCCGTTCCGCGTGGGGGGGGCCAGATAGCCGGTTTCCTGATCTGTGGCCATTGCATGGCTGATGGAGGAAAGAGTCTCCTCCAGATACGCCCTTCCGGTGCGATGCAGGAATCCTGCGTCGATCGAGCCCGGAGGGCTCAAGACTTTTCCATCAGGTCCGATAAGCCTGAAGAACGCCGCCTGCTGGGAGTGCTCCCGGGTGGTGTCCGAACGCAGCGCCTCTCGTAGTTCGTCCTCAGCCGTTTTGTAGAGAATCTCGGTTGTAGCGACCAAATCCTCTTCATCCCGCTCGTCGAGTGAGGCCTGGTAGCGCAGCATGATCTGGCGAATCCGGATCGATCGTGAAAACGAGATGGATTCACTGCAAACATTCCTGAGACGTTCCACCTGGAGGTCCCGAAAGTGGGAGACTCCGAGTTGGGTCAACTGTTCGACTCCTTTCTGGAGAGACTGCTCCGCGGCTTGCTGGGATACGTAAAGAGTCGCGCCCGTAATTCCGATCACGACTCCGATCATGGACAGGAGCAGTTTGGACCGAAAACTAAGGGTGAACGTCAATTTCAAGTGATTGCGGTTGGCTTCATTGAGAAGGGAGTGGTTGGAGAAGGGCCGGTTATTTTTTGTCGCCTAGCGTGATATCCTGCGTCTCCCCGTCCTTGAGAGTGATCGGTTGTTCAAGAACGGTTCGTCGATTCAACCATGCCTTGAGAGTGTAGGAACCCGCTGGCAAACCTTCCATCCGAAATGCTCCTTCGGCATCCGTGAAGGTAAAATACGGGGTGTCCAGTACCAGAATGGTCGCCTGCATGTGCTCGTGGATTTCGCAACTCAGTTCCACCACACCCGTTTTGTCGAAGGAAACCAAAGGCGCTTTGTCTGTTTTGAGATACCGACCCAGATCGAGCGCCTTCGCTTTGGAGTAGGAGAGCACGTTGTGGTATTCGTCGTCCATGTTTGGGAATGTGATCTCCGCCCCCTTTTGGACCACGAGCAGGCGTGGCGAGAATTGAAGGTTTTTCTGCCCCATTTCGATGGAAGTCGCCGGTGCTTCAACGTTTTCGAAAACGCCTTCCAGATAAACGACCGCCACCGGCCCTGTCGATTCCTTGCCAGACGGTTGGGTCGTTGTCAGTTGGTATCGCGCGCTTGCCGCCCGGCCCGGCTTTGGGGCGGGGAGGGTCACGTGACCGGTCACTGTTACTGCGCCCGGAGCCGTATGGAGGGAGGCCCAAAAAACCACTGCCGTGAGAATGAGAAGTCGATTCATGGTTGATTAACTCTGGTCCCGAACGTCATTCAGGTAGCGTGTGGTTTTCCTGATCCGTCGTTGGGTGCTGTGACTATATTCGAGCCATGCCTCGTGGACCAAGTCTAAAGTAACAGGTGTGAGGACCTGGGAACCAGCCTTGGTTTCAGATCCAGCCTCGAAGCCGGTAATAATGCCAGCCGATCCATTCGTGAAGGAACACGTCGAGCGTATACAGTTTTCCAGCGCGAGGGAATGGGCTAAAGGGGGACTTGTTGCTCAGGCTGCTCAGGCCGACAAAATCACATGCGATTGGTTCCACCGGGATGTCCAGTTTCCGGAACAGCGCTTCGGCCCGTTTCATGTGGGACCCGGAAGTTACCAAAATGATCCTTTTCCACCCGTTTTGCATCGCCAGTTCCTTTACCTGCAATGCTTCTTCCCGGGTGTTGGCCGACAGTTTGAGGTGCAACACATTGGTTAAACCGAGGTTCCAGTCCCGGAACCAGCCCTGCATGACCTCCGCTTCGATCCAGGGTTTGCCATCACTCCCGACGGAGTGTCCGCCGCCACCCCCGATGACAAGGACCGGGGCCTTGCCCAATCGCATTAACTCAGTGGCACCCAATGCGCGGTCGAAAGCGTTTCCTGCGTCGAAACCCAGCGGATCAAACTCGGAACGGTTCAAAATGCCTCCCAGCATCACGATCGCGTCCGCGTTCGGTTCCGTTTCCCACTGACGTGTTCCATACGGTCGTTCAAGGGATGCCAGCAGGCGGTTCGGAATGGAAGTGCTGCCAAAAGCGAAAAGGAGAATCACCGTCCCACCGCAGAACAGCGCCGGTCGCCATTCCCTGCGGTAGATACACCGGATCGCAACGATCAGGTTGAGAGTCCAGAGAATTCCGAGGGGCTCAAGGAGAGGCTCGATAAAACGGGTCATTGTGGCACACAGAGTGTCGGATTCATTGTTGTCCGGATTTACAAAGAGCCTGTCCCCATGTCTTCATGCGTAGGCAGCATAAAGCCCCATCCGGTCAGGAAAGGGCTCCGAGAGAGAGTTGGCGGGAGGGGGGCGGTTTAAGAGTAAACCAACTCGCCGAGCAGGTTCAGAACGGTGGAGGCATTCGTGTTTGCCTGCACACCGATCGCGCCGGATGGATTGGTCCCAATAAAATTGCGTGCGAAGATAACCGCGCCTTCGGCTTGGTCGGTGTCCGTGATGTCCATTACACGGGATTGGATCCCGTCGATTCGCGTTGAGCGGATTCCGTTGTGAGTTCCCTCGGACGAATCGTTTCCTTTGGCACCCTGAGAAGGAGCCTTGGATTGGAAGCCTCCGGCCGGGTTCAACAGATTGCCGTGTCCCGCCGTCTGCGAATTGGTCTGAATGATCATAACAAAAAATGTTTTAAATCGCTTTCGTCAAAGGCTCTCAGGGCCTGCTACTGACCGAAGAACCCAAAAGCCAAGTCCTGCCCAGCAGTTCCGGTGCCACCCTGGTTTGTCCCCGAAAACCACCTGGTTTTCCTTGGGTCAGGGCAATTGATACCGGATTTGTCCCTGTCTGGCAGGTAAAAAACTCCACCAGGCAGAAAATTCCTGTTCAATTTGGATCGTAACCCCGGGGACCCTCGGAGCGTCTTAGCCCGGATGGCATGGAATCGTGGTAAACCAACCTGGAAACAATGGATATTCACCCTCGCTTTGGTTGCCGGCGGGTTTGGAGGTGCTTTGAGCGGAGCTAAGGCCGATGACGCGGTTGATTTTCGAAAATCGGTTCAACCCGTTCTAACTGAATTCTGTTACGACTGTCACGGTGATGGTATGGACAAAGGCGGAGTGTCGTTCGACACATTTGCCTCAGACACCCTGATCCCCCAGGAACGGGAACTTTGGTGGAAGGTCCTCAAAAACGTCCGCGCCGGCATCATGCCACCCGCCAAAAAGGCGCAACCCAACCCGCCGCAGAAGGCTCTGCTGGAAGACTGGATTCTTCGCTCCGTGTTCCAGCTTGACCCCGAAATCCCCGATCCCGGCCGTGTGACCGTCCGGCGCCTCAATCGCACTGAATACCGCAATACCGTCCGGGATTTGCTCGGCGTCGAGTTTGACACCGAAAAGGAGTTTCCCCCCGACGACACCGGCCACGGTTTTGACAACATTGCGGATGTCTTGACGGTTTCGCCCATGCTGCTAGAGAAATATCTGGATGCCGCCAAGTTTGTGATCGCTCAGGCGGTACCCGTCGCTCCCCGGGTTGTAGCGGAACGGGTGTTGCCCTGGAGCGAGTTCAAGACTCAGACCGGCACCGGACCGATCTCCGCGACTTCCGCCGAGCCAACTCTCTCCTATTATCAGGAAGCTTCCGTTTCGGGCGGCACCGTGGTTGCGCGGGGTGGAAAATATCAGGTAATTCTGGATCTGCGGGCCACGGAGCGATATGTCGACAATCAGTTTGATTACAACAAATGCCGGTTTGCCTTTCAGGTGGACGGCAAACCGATGGTCGAACTCGAGTTTGTTCGCGAAGGCAGCAAACCGTTTCACTTTGAGTTCGACTTCGACTGGGCTGCCGGCGAACACACGTTTGCATTTTACGTCCAACCCCTGACACCTGATGAAAAGCAGATTCGCTCGCTCGCTCTTCGTTTGGAGTCGGTGACCGTTCGCGGGCCAATGATGTCCGAGTTCTGGGTTCGTCCCGCCAATTACGATCGTTTTTTTCCGAAACCCGTTCCTGAGTCCCTGGCGGAACGCAGAGCCTATGCACGTGAACTGCTCACAGGATTCGCCACCCGGGCGTTTCGACGTCCGGTAGATGGCACGACGGTGGATCGATTACTGGTCCTTGCCGAAGGAACGTCGGCCCAGCCGGACCAGACGTTCGAAGCCGGGATCGCCCAGGCGATGATTGCGGTGCTCGCGTCTCCGAGGTTTTTGTTCCGCGAAGAATCGGTCCTGCCCACTTCCCAGGACGATGGACCACATCCGTTGATTGACGAATTCTCCCTGGCCTCACGCCTCTCGTATTTTCTCTGGTCATCGATGCCCGACGCGGAGCTGTTCGAGCTGGCTGGATCAAACCTGCTTCGGAAGCATCTCGATTCGCAGATCACGCGGATGCTGGCTGATCCGCGTTCCGAAGAGCTCGTCCGGAACTTCGGCGGCCAGTGGCTCCAGATTCGGGACATTGATTCGGTGAGCATCAACGCACGCGCTGTACTTCGGCGGGAAGAGAAACCCGACGCGAATGCGGATCGGGACCGGACGACGTTCCGTCGATTGTCACGGATTCCTGAAGCAGAGCTCACTGCCGAACAGAAGGAAACTCTGGCTGCGGCCCGGGACCGGTTCTTCAGTTCCTTCCGGAAGCCCCCCCGCGCCGATCTCCACAGGGACCTGCGGCAGGCAATGGGACGTGAAACCGAGATGCTCTTCGGACGCATCCTCCGCGAGGATCGTAGCCTGCTCGAGTTGGTGGACAGTGACTACACGTTCCTCAACGAAAAACTGGCTCTGCACTATGGGATTCCCGGAGTGCTGGGCGACGTCATGCGGAGGGTCGATCTGCCTCCGGATAGCCCCCGGGGTGGGGTGCTCACCCAGGGAACGATCTTGGCTGTTACCTCGAATCCGACCCGCACATCGCCGGTTAAACGCGGTGTCTTTATCCTGGAAAATATTCTGGGAATTCCCCCCGCACCACCACCGCCGGACATTCCTCCGCTGGAAGACTCGGAACAACGCAAGGACGGCCGGTCGCCCACGCTCAAGGAGACACTGGCGTTGCATCGGAACAAACCGCTTTGCGCCTCCTGCCACGATCGAATGGATCCACTCGGCCTCGCGCTCGAGAATTTTAACGCCATGGGAATGTGGCGCGAAAGCGAGCAGGATGAGCCGATCGAAGTGGCCGGACAACTCATCACGGGGGAACGGTTTGGTTCGGTCCAGGAGTTGAAACGGATACTTGCGACCGATCGGAAACGGGATTTTTTCCGGTGCGTCAGTGAAAAAACGTTGACCTATGCGCTTGGTCGGGGCTTGGATTACAGCGATATCCCAACGGAACGGTGTTCAATTTCCGGTGAGTTTTTGAGGGCGCAAAGGGGGTGAGAAGGAGCTTGGTGGGTGCGCCCGTGCGTCGACATTTGCGAGGGTCGCCGAATGGTTCAGAGGCGATAAAAACCCAGCAAAACCACGTATAAAGTGCGTGAATAGGCTTGACACGGGTGGGTGCGCAAAAAATTGAACCCAATGGCTATTGCATATTCTTTACCCACTGTGGATCAACTGTTTTTCCAACCTCTGACTGGCTTGGTGGCTCTGAGTCCGCGCACTCGCGAATGCCCCGGCGTTTCTGATGAAGCTTGGCTCCGCTTGGGCGTCCAACGCGTGATCGAACCCGTCGTCAGCGGTCGGGGTTTTCTCCAGGAACACGGGCCTCGTTTCGAGCAGGCACCAAGTAATGGGACCTATTTTGCGGCGCTCAGAAGCATGCGACGCAGCAACCTGATCAGGGATATCAGTCGGACTGTAACGACCCAGGCTAACAAGCAACTCCCTGATCGATTGGCGGACATTCCTGAATTAGAAGGTTATGAATGTTTCGCAATGGATGGACACTGGCACAAGGCCGCCGCGCACGATCCCAAGCATAAGGAACAACGGATGGCCGTCGGGCATTTCTACAGCCTGGACTTACGCAGGCACGCGCTGCGCCACATGGCGACGGGTCGGGGCCTGCATGAGCATGACATGAGCGTTCTCAAGAGGCTCAAGCCGAAGGGACTGCGGCAGGACGTTCCCAAGGGGCAAAGAACGCTCATCGTGTATGACAAAGCCTGTATCGATTTCGATTACTGGAAACGCTGCCGTCAGGAGTGCGCCGTGTATTTTCTGAGTCGCGCTAAAGAGGATATGGTTTATGACTGTGTGGGCGAAACGGAGTGGGATCAAAGCGACTGGCGTAATCACGGTGTAACGGCAGATCTGAAGATCAAGACCCGCGAAGGACACTTGATGAGAATCGTGTTCTACACGGATCCACGCACCGGGGAGTCTTACGAGTTTTTGACCAACGAAATGGATCTGCCACCGGGAGTGATAGTCGAATTGTATCGGCAGCGGTGGGCTGTGGAGAAGGTGTTCGACCAGCTCAAGAACAAGCTGCACGAAAAGAAAGCATGGGGATCCAGTCCCGAAGCCAAAGAGACGCAGGCCCATTTCCTGACGATCACGCACAATTTGATGTTGATCTACGAAGCCCGACTGGAACAGGAACATGGGATCAAGAATGAAGCGGAGGACAAGCGGCGAGCCAAACGAGTCGAGGAGTCGGTTGAGAAATGCGGAATTGAGGGCAAACCAATCTCGGAGTTGCTTGAACGAGTGCAAAGGGCCACCCAACGAAGCGTAAAGTTCGTGCGATGGATTCGGCACGCGATCCGCGACCGACTCGCGGAAGCCACCGCTGTGCCCCGCCTGCGGCTGTTATATTCCCAGTTATAGATCAGAATGTTTAACACCGTTCCCTCCACGGTGTCGCCCCACCGGATAAAAAAAGAGGCCGGATTTAAATCCGGCCTCCTCGTGATTATTTGATTTGCGAATTCCTTTATCGCGCTCGGAAGAATTTCGCCGATCCCGAGACAGGTATGCTGGCCGGACTTGTGGCACCGGCAACATCTGTAAACGGCCCCGTCACACTATCCGAGGATTGCAGGGTCCCACCGAATGTGATTGTCACACCCGCAGCGGAACGTGCGATGCTGATTGACGCATCACCACCACCGCCGCCAGCGCCACCAGTGTAGTCAATATGCAACAATGGCGCAGTCGCGGCGCTGCCATCGAACGATTCCGCGGTCCGTTCGCCGCCCGGGTTGGGCACGATGATGAAGGCCATCGCATTGTTGGCACGCCAGCCCGGTTGTCCGATTATTTCCTGCACAATTGCCGACAGATCAGGTGTGAGTTGGTCCGGTCCGGCAGAGCCAATGGAGGCGTCATCCCATACGGGAATGTCGTTCCATTCGACAAAGGCGGTGGTCTTCAGGCGGCTGGTAATGTTGCCGGCATCAGCACCGTACGAGGCCGGGTCTGCGGAGAGTTCGCCGTAGATTAGAAGCGACGTCGGTTCATCGTCAGCTTCATCGACTGTGAATTGGATGGTTGCGCTGCTGATGGTCGAACCGGCAGGGACCCTGACGTTTTGAAATCGAATCCCGATCTCCTGCAAATCGCCACCACCGCCTTCATCTGGCAATTCGAGGTCGCTACTGGTAAGGTCGATGGCATTGGCTTCGGTAATGTGCTCTTCGGCGTCGTCAGACCCGCTGGCGACCCGCACATCCACACTACCGGCGGCGAGAAGCCGGGGCAGGATTTCAAAACTGTATTCCCGCGTAACCGCGTTTGGGGGAGAAGCGTTGTCACCGAATTCGAGCTTTACCTCAACTATGGAGCCAGGTGCGAATTCAGCCGCCGGGTCGTAGCTGATCGTTGTGGTTCCTCCGGCTTTGCTGACCTGTGGCGTCACACTCTGGCCATTGACACTCAGTTTCACCGAACTCGTTTGAACTTGTTGCGCCGCATCTTCGAGGACAATCTCGATGTTGGTGTCCGTGGGTAATCCTGTTTTTCCAGGGCTTGGGTTAGCCGACGAGGCGTACGGAGGTACCGGCGATCCTGATTGGTACGACTTGACTGCGTTCGGGTTCGACGTGTCGTTGACGAGGATCTGTTCGCCGGTGTTTAAATCGACCGTAAACCACTCGACGTTTGCGCCACCGTTCCCTTCCCACCAATAGAGTGTAAATGGGTAGATCCCGGACTCTTCGACCGCAAAATCAAAGAATGAATCAGCGGCTCCGCGGCCCCCGTCAAACAGACCGAGTTGAGCAGCCAACGCATCGCGCGGATTGAGGCTCGAAGTGAGAACGAAACCGTCGTCGCTATTCACAGCCATCCGATGAAAACCCGCCTCCAACTCGAGGAAAGTCCTAATCTCAGCGGCGATGTTGTCGGTGGGGGCGGATCCAATGCCGGGTATGCCAGGGATCGGTTTGTCAGGTCCGAAGTTCCCCTCGGTTGCGGTCGGATCGTCACGCGCATCCTGGTTGTAATTGATCACTCCAGCTTCGTGATAAATCCGGCTGTCCGTGAAACTTTGGTTGGGGACCCAATTGCTCTCTTCTCCCGGGTAGAACGAATCAAGCCAGTTCTCATACTGCAAGCCGGTGACCGGGTCGATCAAATCTCCCCGGACCTGGTCAACCGGGTCCGGAAGATTATTGCCTCCCGGTCGGGCGAGATCCGTTTGATGAAGGGTCACATTGAAGCCGGAATTGCTCTTGTTCACAGCGGAATCCGCCACTTTCGAAGACGCCCGGATTGTCACAAAGGTCGGAACAATAAACGACTTTGCTTCGGTCTGAGTTTTTGCCGGGCTGCCCGTATCCGCGAACGAGAATGTATAGGAATGGGATGAACCCGACACAAGCAGACTCGGAGCGGTGTACGTGACGCTTGTGAATTCACCTTCCTTCGAAATGTCCGGAGTTACGGGGGCTCCGTCCAACGATAACAGGATCGAGCTTGTGTCCACTTGCGTGGCGCCTGGGCCGTCTCCATCCTTGACGCGAAAACTAATTCCTTGAGCCGAAGGCGTGGACCCTTGAAGAAATGGTAACCGTTCACGGCCCTGAGTGTGAAATGAGGGCCTCGAAGAGGCTCATGAAGAATCTGCGGGGGACAATGACGGAGCGGGCAGGTCATCCGCCCAGGCTGCAACGGCACTCCAGAGATAGTTGAAGATCGATCGTTTTTGGATGCGGCAGGTGCCCACGACTGTCCAGATTCGTTCGCAGAATGTTCGACCTTTCGGACTCCGAGTTCCCTGTGTGACTCTCTGGTCCATGACCACAAACCGGAGGGCCTGCTCGGCCACATTGTTGGTCGGATGCACTCCGGGCGTGGTCAGAAATGTGAAGTATTGCTCGCCGTGCTTTCGAAATCGCTGTGCCATGTTGAAGACTTCAGGATACTCCTTCTTCACATACCACTCGATGGGGCTGATGGAACAGGTATCCACTGTCAGAGTGAGGATTTGTTTTTTCACACGCTCCAACTTGGACTGGAAATCCTCCTCGGGGTTCTCGACCTGCAGGTGGATCAGATGAAACATCCGCCGGACTGCCTTGAGGATTGGTTGTCCATAGAGTTGCACCGGCACATGGGGATGTTCAGCCAGGAATTTCAAGTCGCGGATCAAGTGGGCCAGGCAAAACTGAACCAGGCCGCTCATCAGTCCCATGTACTTGCGGTAGGCGCTGAAGTAATCGCAGCCCAAAGTTCCCGAAAACTCTCGTCCCAAGAATTCAATCAGCACCTCCGAACCTCGCGAATCGTGAATGCTGAAGACCACAAAACGGGGAGCGCGGAAACACCAGGTCCACATGAGATGCCCGTTTTCTTTGTGGCCGGTTTCATCCACGTTGAGCACCGCTTGCTCCGGCAATAGAGAGCACAGGCTTTCCACGGGCGCTTCCACGGCTTGAGACCCTCGCGCCATGACCTTGGCCAGGTAGCCGCGGCTAATCCGAAAGTCCAGGACATCATCCAGAAACTCCGCCAGCCCGCTATAGGAGTTGCGCTGAGCTCCTTTCATGTACAACAACATGCCCATCATCCGAGGACCGACCATTCCGGTCCGGGCAACGGCCTTCGGCAATTGCCCGGAGTGAATCTTCCGACAGTTGCGGCACCGGCTGGCGCTCACGCAATGTTCGGTGACTTTGATGGGTTTGGGCTTCAGTTCGACCTGTTGCAACACTTGAACGGGTTCTGCCAGAGTTTCCAAATCCCGGCTGCCGCAGTCTGGACACTCCTCCACGAGATGGAATACACGCTCATCTACTTGGTCGGGCGGGAAGGCGGTTCGTTCGTGACGGGGATGACCCGGTTGACCTCCAATCGATCTGCGACTTTTGGAGCGTCCCGGCTTGGGAGGTTTGACAATGTCGCTGGAGGGCGGCTTGGAGGAATTGCCGGAGTTCTTCGTGGCCTTGGCGAGTTGGGATTCCAATTGAGCATTCCTCGCTTGGAGACTCTTGACCAGGGCTCGCAGTTCCTGGTTCTCCCGGCGCAGAGCCGCTGCTTCCTGTTCCAGACTCATGAGTGAGCCTCCAGAAGGGGGGTGCGGAAATCCGGCCTCAAGCCATAAACCCACACTGATTTGAGAGGTTGTTCACCGCGATGTTCCCGGTCGTTGCGACCCCGGCCCTGGCTCTGCCCCAGACATCGCCAGTTGGATGCCCGGTAACAAATCCCCCCGAATCGTTGCGACTCGACAAACGTTTCGACCAGGACGATCGACTCTCGATAAACCTCGCGCCAGTCTTGGGCCAAACGCCTGCAAATCTTTCCCAACAGAAAGGAAGCCAGATGAGGAACGCTCACCCAGGGAAGAATCAGCCATCGGTCGTTGTTGACCAGATGCCGGAGCCGACACCGCCTTTGTTCAGTGGTCCAACCCAGGAACTGGTCACGCACCCCCACTTTCCAGGCTGCTGGGCCGAACCGGGCGCAAGCCACCGGCCGCTCCCCCCAAAAAACCAAATAAGCCAGACAGCCTCCCACCGGTTGTCGATAGCCCAGATAATGATAAGCCCCCAGAAGATCTCGGAGCAATCGGCGATGCTCGGCCGATTCGACCCTCTGGATCCGCAGTTCGGGTCGCATGCGATCCAGTGAGACTTCAATCGGATCGCTGGCCGCCAAAGGTGCTTGAATCTTGTTCCGGTATCCTGCCCGCCGCGAACCATGAAGAGCTGCGGGCAGGCGAACGAGGCCGCGCCGTTCCAGCTGTCGCAACAAATCCCGGCAAGCGATTTCGCGGTAGGCTCCGTTGGGCTGGCGCCACTCCCAAAGTCTACACAGCCGGCGCGAAAGATGGGTGCGACCCAAAGAACCCTCCGATTCGATCAGTTCTCGAATCGTGTCCAGATCGCTTTGAACAAGTCTGCGATTGCGAATCAACCATTCCATCCGCCCGGACTCTAGGCTTCGCGAAGGGGAGACGCCAGCAAAAAATGCGAAAAACCTTCCCCTGCTCAGGCTCTTACCCGTGAACGGTTACCCACATCGAATACAGCGTCCCCCACTGATCGATCGCATCGCAATCCGCTTCCCCGACGGGTGATCGGCATCCTCGGAACGGCAGCCCTTGTTTTCGCGCTCCCATTTACGTCGAGAGCGGATGACGCCCCGGAGAAACTCGAGCTCACGCTGGGCTTCATCAAGCTGACCGACTGTGCGCCGTTGGTGATCGCGAAGGAGCTGCGGTATTTCGAGGACGAGTTTCTGACGGTGACGTTGGAGGCCCAGGCCAACTGGAAAATCCTGTTGGACCGGGTGATCAGCGGCGAACTGGATGGTGCACACATGCTGGCCGGCCAGCCGCTCGCGGCCACGATCGGGTTCGGCACCAAGGCGCACATCGTCACCGGGTTCAGCATGGACCTCAATGGCAACGGAATCACGCTTTCCAACGATGTGTGGAAAGAAATGCAGAAGCTGACACCGGCGCTGAACACGCTGCATGTCCCCCGACCTGTGAAGGCCGATCTGCTCAAGCCGGTGGTGGATCGCCTGAAGCGGGCCGGTACGCCGATGCGCATGGGCATGGTGTTTCCCGTGAGCACGCACAACTATGAATTGCGGTACTGGCTGGCTGCCGGGGGCATCAATCCCGGGTATTACACCGATAGTGACATCAACGGAAATACGGACGCCGATGTGTTGTTGTCTGTGACTCCACCGCCGCAGATGCCGGCGACGCTCGCGCAGGGCACCATTCAGGGTTACTGCGTGGGAGAACCTTGGAATCAGCAGGCCGTTTTCAAAGGGATCGGCGTGCCGGTCATCACAGATTACGAGATTTGGAAGAACAACCCGGAAAAGGTGTTTGGAGTGACACGGCAATGGGCTGAAGCGAATCCGAACACGCACACCGCCCTGCTGAAGGCTTTGATTCGCGCCGCACAATGGTTGGACGCCAGTCCGGAGAACCGGAAGAAAGCATGTGAGATTCTTTCGCGCCCGGAATATGTGGGTGCGGACTATGCGGTCATCGCCAACAGCATGACCGGCAGTTTCGAATACCAGAAGGGAGAGAAACTCGATCTGCCAGATTTCAACATCTTCTTCCGTCATTTCGCCACCTATCCGTTCTACAGTGATGCGGTCTGGTATCTCTCCCAGATGCGCAGATGGGGCCAGATCGGCGAAGCAAAACCCGACGAGTGGTACCGCAAGACGGCGGAGTCGGTTTATCGCCCGGATCTCTATCTGAAGGCGGCCCACGCTCTCGTCAAGGAGGGGACTCTCTCCGCCAAAGATCTTCCGACGACCGATGGGTACAAGCCCGAAGACAACGGGTTCATCGACGGCATTCCGTTCGACGGACGCAAGCCGAACGACTACCTGCGCAAATTCCCGCTTGGCCGCAAAGACTGAGATCCCGGACCACCTCCATTCACCCCACGCGGACCATGCAAAAACTGATCAAATTCTCGGAGGCCACCGGCATGACCTGGTTGGTGCCGATCATCCGGCTCCTTGCCAGGGACAACCCGGGGGAGCAAATGCGCCAGATCTTCATCCTGATTGGGGTGCCCCTCATGGGAGTGCTTCTCTTCCTCGGCCTCTGGTCGCAGGTGGCCAGTACGGTCAAGGTCGGGTTCGGGAGCCTGCCGGGTCCGACGGATGTTTGGAACGAGAGCAGGGGTCTCTGGGAGGAGCACAAGGCCGAGCGCGCCAAGGAGGTGGAATTTTACGCCCGTCAGTCCGAGTTGAAGAAACGGTTCGAGGAGAAATTCCCCGACAAGGCGTGGACGGCGCGCAAATTCTCAGGGAAACCGACGTACATCGATCAGATCTTCACCAGCCTGAAGACCGTGTTCACCGGGTTTGTGATTGCTTCCCTGATTGCGGTGCCGCTTGGCATTCTGTGTGGACTGAGCAAAGTGGTGAACACCGCGGTCAATCCGTTCATCCAGATCTTCAAGCCGGTGTCGCCCCTGGCCTGGCTGCCGATCGTCATGATCATGGTCAGCGCGCTCTACAATCCTGCGGAGCCGTTGTTCGCCAAATCATTCATCAGTTCGGCCGTGACGGTGGCGCTTTGTTCGCTCTGGCCGACATTGATCAACACCGCGCTTGGAGTGGCGGCAATCGACACGGACTACCTGAACGTGGCTCGCGCCCTGAAGCTGGGCTGGATCAAGAAAGTGTTCAAGATTGTCATTCCGTATGCCATGCCATTGATCTTCGCCGGCCTGCGCCTCTCGCTCGGCGTGGGTTGGATGGTGCTGATCGCGGCGGAGATGCTGGCGCAGAATCCGGGCCTGGGCAAATTCGTGTGGGACATGTTCCAAAATGGCAGCAGCCAAACCCTGGCCCAGATCATGGTGGCGGTGTTCACGATCGGGTTCATCGGTTTTCTGCTCGACCGGTCCATGCAAATCCTGCAGCGGGCCGTGAGTTTCGACAATGGGGACGTCTGAATCGTACCCCGAACGAGGAAAGATCCCATCATGGCACTTCTGGAATTAAAGAACGTTTGCAAAGGGTTCGGCGCGGGATCGACGCGCGCCGATGTGTTGCACAACATTGAACTCTCCATCGAGGAGGGAGAATTTGTCGCCATCGTGGGATACTCCGGGGCTGGTAAAACAACCCTCATGTCCCTGATTGCCGGATTGATCCGGCCCGACAGCGGGAGCGTGACTTTGAACGGGCAACTGGTGAAGGAGCCGGGCCCGGACCGGGCTTTGGTCTTCCAGAACTATTCGTTGCTTCCCTGGTTGACGGTGTACGACAACGTGGCGCTGGCGGTGGATGAAGTGTTCCGGCAATGGCCCGCCGCCAGGAGACGCGAACATACGGAGAAATACATCGCCATGGTGAATCTGACGCCCGCGATGCGGAAACGGCCCCGGGAGCTCTCGGGCGGAATGCGTCAGAGGGTTTCCGTGGCCCGCGCGCTGGCGATGGAACCATCCATCCTGCTGCTGGACGAACCGCTGAGTGCGTTGGACGCACTGACCCGGGCGACGCTGCAGGACGAGATCGAGCGGATCCGGAAGGAAAGCGGCAAGACCGTGGTGCTCATCACCAACGATCCGGACGAAGGAATTTATCTGGCCGATCGCATCATCCCGCTGAGCGCAGGGCCGAAGGCGACCCTCGGGCCTTCCATTCCCATTTCGATTCCGCGTCCCCGTGATCGCAAGGCGATGAATCACGATTCGAATTACAAGTCGGCCCGCAAGGAGGTGCTCGATTATCTGATCAGCCACGGCTCCGGTACCCGACTGGCCGTGCAGAAGAAACTGGTTCTTCCGGAGATCGAACCCGAGGACATCAGCCTTTCCCGCAATTTGTTCATGGGACGCCGACGGCCGGTGCGCAGGAATGAAGTTCACCGGGAAACCATCGAAACCCTTTAATTCCTTTTTAGTGCCATGGGAGACTATCTTGAAATCAGCAACCTGAGCAAAATCTACACCGGTTCCCGGGGGGCGGCCATCATCGTCAAGGACTTCAACCTGAGACTGGCCAAGGGTGAGTTTGTAACGCTCATCGGCCACTCCGGCTGTGGTAAATCTACCGTGCTGAGCATGGTGGCCGGTCTCAATTCGATCACGCACGGAGGCATCATTCTTGCCGGCAAGGAACTCCAGGGCGCTGCGCCGGATCGGGGCATCGTGTTCCAGTCCCCCTGCCTGCTCCCGTGGTTCACCGCCTACCAGAACGTCATGCTTGGGGTGGATCAGGTCTTCTTCACCGCTTCCCGTGAGGAACGCGCCCAGATCGTTGAATATTATCTCTCGGTGGTCGGTCTGGGAGGTGCCATGCACAAGCTTCCCCGCGAGCTCAGCCAGGGCATGCGCCAGCGGGTGGCCATCGCGCGTGCGTTTGCGCTTTCTCCCAAGATGCTCCTCCTGGACGAACCGTTCGGCATGCTCGACGCGTTGACCCGAGCCGAGCTGCAGCAGGTGCTCCTGAACCTCTGGACCCGCAACAATCTCACCGCGCTGATGGTCACGCACGATGTTGACGAAGCGTTGTTCCTCTCGGATCGCGTTGTCATGATGACCAACGGACCTGAGGCGGAGGTGGGGGATATTCTGGAGGTCGATTTTCCGAGGCCGCGTGACAGGATCGAGGTGATGGAACATCCCCGGTACTATCAATACCGGGAGCAGCTCATCACATTCCTCGAAGAACGTGCTGACATCCGGCCCAGTCGAATCTCCCCTGTGCCGGAATTCGTCGCAGATCCGGGCTCGCGCGTCTCGGCGGAAATTCTCCACTAGTCTCATTTCGGCAACCGATCCAATGCGGTCTCACATTCCAGCAGCACAAACCATGAAAACCAAATCCAAGACATTACTCTCCGCAACTCTGGCATTGACCGCCTTGGGCAGTCCCCATGCTGAGGAAACTGCCGCCCCGGAGGCGGCAACCCCACCTTCGGGCAATTTTTTCACGGGCGAAATTCCCCAGGCGTTCAAAGACGGCAAGGTCAACTTCAGCACGCTGTTACGTTATGAGAACGTCAATCAGACCAGGCTCAAAGACGCCAATGCCCTTTTGATTCGGCCCCAGATTGGATTCACGACCGCCCCGTTGTACGGCTTCCAGGCCATGGTGGAGATGGAGAACGTCACTGCCATCGGGACCTCCCGGGACTACAATGCCGCCGGCACCAATCTTCCGGGAGGTGCGGGGCACGCGGTGATTGCCGATCCTGAAACCACGCAACTCAATCAAGCTTGGTTGAGCTACAGCAACTGGGACACCACCCTCAAACTCGGACGCCAGGTCATCGTCAAGCACAACGCGCGTTGGGTCGGCGACGTGGTTTGGCGCATGAACGATCAGACCTTCGACGCCGTGACCCTGGCCAACACGAGCTTCGAGGACCTGACGGTGAGCTACGGCTACGTCTGGAATGTAAACCGGATTTTCGGAGATGAACCCGGACTGGCCGCGGCGAACACCGACTTCAGGTCGAGATCGCATCTGGTTAATCTCGATTATTCTGGGTTCTCGTTTGGAACGATCGGCACCTACGCGTACCTGCTGGATCTGGACAATGGCTCCAGGGCGGTGGCGGACGCCAACGACAGCGCCAGTTACGGAGTCAGTCTTTCGGGAGCGGTTCCTGTCACTGAAAAGATCAAAGTGGCCTATGGCGCTGAGTTTGCATGGCAAACGGATTATGCGGACAACCCCCTCGCTGGCGGCTACGAGGTTCCATACTACAAACTCGAGATCAAGGTGCCCGTCAACCCCGTCACGCTCGGAGTTGGGTACGAGGTTCTCGGCTCGGACAACGGCAAAGGGCTCAGCACCCCGCTGGCCACCCTGCACGCATTCAACGGGTGGGCTGATCAGTTTCTGGGAACTCCGGGAGGCGGGATTCGGGATCTCTATGGAATCGCTGGGCTGAGCCTGCCATATGGTATCAAAACCACCGCCGTCTACCACAATATGACGTCGGACACCGGAGGCCTCGATTACGGCGACGAAATCGATCTGGTTGTTACGAAATCGTTCGGCAAACATTGGTCGGTGCTGGTCAAGTATGCCGCGTTCGACGGCAAGGATGCGCCGACCGCCGGGGATGTCAAAAAATTCTGGACTCAGATCGGGTTCAAATATTAACGCCTCCTCTCTCCGCCGCATGACTGCTGATGCTGATCCCATCGAAAAGGAGGTCGATCTGGTCTCGCTCCTCCTCGAGGATCAGCGGCGGTTGACGGCGGTTGAGAAATTCTCGCAGCAACATAGCTCCGTCCGAGGCCATCTGCATCGGACATTCTATCAGGATCTCATCCCTCTGAGCGCGCCCCGGTCCGGGGAGCAATACGGGTTTGAGGTTGATCTCGACAAATGTTCCGGGTGCAAGGCCTGTGTGGTCGCGTGTCATTCTCTGAATGGTTTGGACGAGGACGAGAGTTGGCGCACTGTCGGACTGCTCACGACGCGGAATCCCCCGACGCCATCGGCGGTCTCGATGCCTCCCGTGTTGCAGCATGTCACCACCGCCTGTCATCACTGCGTCGATCCCGCCTGCCTGAACGGGTGCCCGGTGCTGGCATACGACAAGGATCCGCTCACAGGCATTGTTCGGCATTTGGACGATCAATGCATCGGCTGCCAATACTGCGTCATGAAATGCCCGTATGACGTTCCCAGGTATTCCGAGCGAATGGGGATTGTTCGCAAGTGCGACATGTGCCAGCAGCGCCTTGCTGACGGCGAAGCCCCGGCCTGCGTGCAGGCCTGCCCCACGGAGGCGATTCGTATTCAAATCGTGAGTCTCAGCGACGTTCGCGGGCAGTATCTGCTCAAGGGTGGATCGACGGAGGTGAACCAGTTTCTTCCAGATTCTCCGGCGCCGGATTACACCCTTCCGACGACTCGGTTTCGATCGAGCCGTCCGGCGTTGAACGATCTGTTGGCGGCGGACACGGAGGTTGTTCGTCCGTCGGCCGCCCACGCGCCGCTTGTATTCCTGTTGGTCTTCACCCAATGGTCCGTCGGGCTTGCGCTGGCGGGGGCCTCTCCGTGGGCGGGGGATCGTGCGGAGACGCGCCTGTTGGCTTGCGGCGCCCTGGCGACGGTGACGATTGGACTGGGGATTGGTGCCCTGCACTTGGGGCAGCCGCTTCGGGCCTGGCGGGTCTTCCTCGGCTGGCGGCGCTCCTGGTTCAGTCGGGAGGCCATTCTTTTCGGATTATACGCTGGTCTTGTTTTCGCATGGTGCGTTTCGTTGTGGCGGATGCCATTGCTGGGTTCGGCTCTTGGCCACGCCGCGGCTTTCACCGGCCTGGCGGCGGTGTGGGCCTCCGTCATGCTTTATGTGGACACCCGCCGCGCTTTCTGGTCGATGCGGCACGTCGCTCCCCGATTCTTGGGCACGGCCCTGATCCTCGGGGCAGCCGGTCTGGGCGCAGTGGGAGGACTGTCGGACGTCTTGACCGAGAACATGGTTGCGCTGGTGTTCAGCGCGAGTCTGCTGAAGGCGTTCCTCGAGTCAATGGTGTTCCGGCATCTGGAGCGCCCGGCCTGTTCGCAGCTGGCCAAGACGGCCCGATTGCTTGTCTCCTGTCTATCGGAGTGGACGGTGCTGAGGTTTGGCTCATTGGCCATCGGCGGAGTGTTGCTGCCGGCCTTGATGCTGTCCGGCATTGTCACGTCCGACGCAGCGGGGGTTGGCCTTTCCCTGGCCGCGCTAGTGGTTTCCGAGCTCGCGGAGCGGCTTCTGTTCTTCAGGGCGGTGGTTCCGGAAAAAATGCCGGGAGGTGTCGTGTGAACGCTAGGCACGGTCTGCTTCGACGAAGGCAGGGGCCGATGACCCGGGAACTGGTGCAGAAGCCAGCCGCGTTTGGTTTGGGGAAAGTCCCGGAACGGCTTGTTCCGAGTGCCACCACCAGCACCGTGTGCGGGTTTTGCTCAACGGGTTGTTCTCTTGATGCGCATCTTCTTGACGGGCTCGCGGTGAACCTCACGCCGTCCGCGATGTATCCGGTAAACCTCGGCATGGCGTGTCCGAAAGGATGGGAGGCGCTCACTCCGCTGGATGCCTCGGATCGAGCGACGGTGCCGTTGCTCCGCGATGAGCATGGGATGCTTCGGCCCGTCTCGTGGCACGCGGCCATGGCGACATTTTGCGAGCGGTTCAGGAAGATTCAAGAGACGCACGGACCGGACTCGCTTGCCTGGCTCGGTTCGGGGCAAATCACGACCGAAGAACTTGCTTTCCTCGGTGCCCTCGGGAAGTTTGGCATGGGCATTCGACATGGGGATGGCAACACGCGGCAATGCATGGCCAGTTCGGTGGTGGCGTACAAACAGGCGTTCGGATTCGATGCGCCGCCGTTCACGTACGCCGATTTTGAGCAATCCGATGTCATCGTTCTGGTGGGATCCAATCTTGCGATCGCTCACCCGATCCTTTGGCAGCGGGTGCTGCGGAATCGGAACAACCCGCAGATTGTGGTGCTGGATCCGCGCACAACCGAGACCGCGAGCGCTGCCACACTGCATCTGCCGCTGCGTCCCAAATCCGATCTGGTGCTGTTGTACACCTTGGCGCACATCCTGATTGCGCGGGACTGGGTGGATCACGGATTCATCGTAGCGTGCACTGCGGGGTATGATGCGTTCCGGAAGTTTGTCGCGCCGTTCACTCCCGACTTCGGCGCTGAACATTCCGGGTTGGAGATTGCGTTGATCGAGCAGTTGGCGGAGATGATTCACAACGGCAAGGCCGTCAGTTTCTGGTGGACGATGGGCGTCAACCAGGGGCACGAGGCGGTGCGCACCGCGCAGGCCATCATCAATCTGGCGCTGATGACCGGCAATGTGGGGCGCCCGGGTACTGGGGCGAACTCGATCACCGGACAGTGCAATGCGATGGGCAGTCGGTTGTTCAGCAATACCACGAGCCTGTTTGGGGGGCGTGATTTTGAAAACTCCGATGACCGGCAGACGGTTGCGGACATTCTGAATCTGCCTGCAGCCCGGGTTCCCGACACAAACAGTCTGGCCTATGACGAGATTGTTTCCGGGATCCGGGAGGGACGAATCAAGGGGCTCTGGGTCGTGGGGACCAATCCGTCGCATTCGTGGATCCATCAGGATGATTTCAACGAACTCATTCGGAACCTGGACTTCTTCGTGGTGCAGGATATGTATCATTCCACCGAAACCGCGCAGCGGGCGGATCTGCTGCTTCCGGCCGCTGGATGGGGAGAGAAGGAGGGCACGTTCATTAACAGTGAACGCCGTATTGGCGTGATCAAGAAGGTTCGGTGTCCTCCCGGTGAGGCAATGAGCGATTTTGATATTTTTAGATTGGTCGCCCATTCCTGGGGTTGTGGAGGGCTGTTTTCCGAGTGGACAACACCTGAGCGGGTGTTTCAGATCGTGAAGCGATTGTCAGCCGGCAGGCCGTGCGATATCACAGGAATTCGCGACTATCAGGCTCTGGATGATTGCGGAGGAATTCAGTGGCCGTGGCGTCAAAGCAATGAAGGCGGAGACCCGCCGCAGGAGCGACGGTTGTTCGAGGACGGCAAGTTCTTCACGGTTGACCAGCGGGCTCGGTTTCTGGTCGAAATTCCCCGTCCGCCGGGCGAGGTGCCGGACGCGCGATTCCCGTTCGTTCTTCTGACAGGCAGGGGCACGTCCGCTCAGTGGCATACGCAGACGCGCACGGACAAATCGAAAATCCTGCGGAAGCTGTATCCCCCCGAGCTTTACCTCGAGCTGAACCCGGAGGACGCGGCGCGCATCGGCGCGGGAACGGGGCAACGGGTGCGAATCACATCACGGAGGGGTAGTGTTCACGCCAACACGTTTCTGACGTCCACTGTCAGGCCCGGACAGGTTTTTCTGCCGATGCATTATCCGGACGTGAACCGTCTGACCTACGCCGAGTTTGATCCTTACTCGAGGCAACCAAGCTATAAATCGTGCGCCGTTCGTATCGAACCCGCCAACTGAATCATGAATGCCACCGAAGTGTTGATTGATCCGCCGCCTGCACCACCCGAGGGGTTCACGCGGGAACAGAAAGCGTACTTGGACGGGCTGATGTCCGGCATTGCCCAACGCCAGCTCTATCCCTACGTGGGCCTGATGCCGTCCGGAACGTTCACCAACGATCCCTCGGCGGGTGGCCCCAATCTCGCGGTACCCGTTTCGGAGACCGTTCATGGCACGGCGCTGGAGGACCTCAACAAACAGGAACTTTGGAAACACGAACTGCACGGGCTCGATACCTGGGATCGAATGCTGGAGCTCGCGTCCAAAGACGCGGCACCGGATGATGCAGACAATTTCCGCTTCCGGTTCCAGGGGTTGTTCTACGTGGCTCCGACGCAGAAATCATTCATGCTCCGGTGCCGTATTCCCGCCGGTGAACTCACCTCGGAAAAACTCGTTGCCCTCGCCGACCTCTCCGACGCGTATGGCAACGGGAAGGCGGCGCTCACGACGCGGTCGAACCTTCAGATTCGCGAGATTCAGCCCCGCAACATTCTCAATGTTCTCACGAGCCTGCAGCAGGCCGGTCTCACCTCGCGCGGAT
>FLOH01001502.1_pt1 | contig 36408 bp, 24 predicted proteins | sample 756751 | NCBI WGS metagenome assembly FLOH01 (sample SAMEA4026879, study PRJEB14308) | marine metagenome | biome: coastal water; material: water | depth 74 m
CACTTTTGGTTATCATGATTACAGGAAGAACAGGATTTATTTTCTTTATTTCTCCCAACACTTCAATGCCACTAAGTCCTGGCATATTTTCATCCAAAAAAACAAGGTCATAAATATTTGACCTCACTAGGTCGAGTGCATCATTTCCATTATTTACTGTATCTAATTGATATCCTTTTGCTTCCAAGAATATAATGTGAGCTCGTAACATATCAATTTCGTCATCAACCCAAAGTATTTTAGCCATATTTCTGTGATTTTAATTAGTTTACAAAGTTACTTATTATTCCAAATTTTTTGGTGGCATTCAATTAATAAACGTTAAATTTGCAATATGCGTACAATCAACAAAAAGAAAATCATCAATGACCCTGTTTATGGATTTATCAATATTCCAGACGCACTCATTTTCGACATCATCGAACATCCTTACTTTCAAAGGCTAAGGCGAATACAGCAACTTGGCTTATCACATTTAGTATACCCAAGTGCTGTACATTCAAGGTATAGTCATGCTTTGGGATCCATGTATTTAATGGGAGAATCCATACAATATTTGAGACAAAAAGGACATGAAATCACCGATGAAGAGTCAGAAGCTGCTCAAATTGCCATATTGCTTCACGATATTGGTCACGGTCCCTTTTCCCATGCCCTCGAATATTCAATCGTAAGAAGTGTATCCCATGAAAAGCTTTCATTAATATTTATGGAAGCACTCAATCAATATTTCAAGGGCCAATTGTCTATGGCAATTTCTATATTCAAAAATGAATATCCAAAACACTTTCTACATCAATTGGTAAGTTCTCAATTAGATGTTGACAGACTTGATTATTTACGTCGTGATAGTTTCTTTACAGGCGTATCGGAAGGCGTAATTGGAACCCAACGTATTCTTAAAATGCTCGAGATTGTTGATGGCAAAATAGTGGTTGAGGAAAAAGGCATTTTCTCAATTGAGAATTTCCTAAGTTCACGTAGGATCATGTATTGGCAAGTATATTTGCATAAAACAGTGTTGGTTGCCGAGCATCTTTTGATGAATATTTTGAAACGAGCAAAAGAGCTTTCAAAAGAAGGAGAATCATTATTTGCCTCTCCGTCATTGGACTATTTCTTAAAAGATGAGATCAATGAAGATCAATTTTACGAGCATGGGAAAGCGCTAGTTCATTTCTCACAACTAGATGATTATGATATATTAGGCGCCATAAAAGTATGGGCAATAGAAGCAGAAGACCATGTGCTTCAAGATTTGTCACGGCGGTTAATTCACCGTGATTTTTTCAAGATAGAATTTAGCGATAGTGCATTTGAAAAAGGTAAAATAAAGGAATTGCAAAAAATAGTCATGCAATCATTTGAGCTCACTAAGACGGAAGCAGCCTATTACGTATTTAGCGATATGACCAGCAATCACTTATATTCCAAAGAAAACGGTTCAATTAATATTTTATCGAAAGATGGAAGTGTGCAGGATATTTCGCTTATTTCGGAGCAACTAAGCGCAGCCAAATTGAAGCGCCCAGTTACAAAGCATTTTTTATGTTATCCTAAGGAAATTAAAAACCTATAAAACAAATACATAAGTGATAGTACCTGTTTGTACTTCTGGTGCTTCAGGGTTTGAATTAAACACTGATTCTAATGCAGCCTTAATCGCTAAATTCTGTAATTTACTACTTGAAGTGGTTGTACCTGATGTAACTTGAACTTTAGCATTAGTAACTTTACCTTTATTATTTACCCATATTTTTACAACTACGGTACCTTGTTCATCACTATTATATTCAGGCTTGGGTAAACTTAATGATCTTCTATTATCAAGATGCCATGCCGGGTCTCCATTTCCTCCACCAGCTCCCACATAATTTGTAGAAGTTGGGCTTCCGTTTTCCCCACCTTGATCGCCTGGTTTACCAGTTATTCCTTGGCTTGAACCACTTTTGGAGGATTGCTTATTTGAAAAAATAAATTTATCATCCACTTTAGGTTTTTCAGGTTCAACTGGAGTTGGTGGCTTTACTTTGTTTGATTTAGCATTTTTAAGGTTAATTGACTCTTCAGTATCTTGAGTAGCTAACTTTTCGTCTGTATTTTTAGTCTGCTGAGTAGACTGTTGACTCGTTGTTTCAGCAGGTTTATCAGGTTGAATTTCACCCATTCCTTCATTAGAATATCCCAAATTAATCTCAAGTCCAATTACTGGACGAGGTGGATCTGGAGGACTCATACTAATCAAAAACATGATTAACAGAAGTGCAATATGGAACATAACAGTTCCAATTATTCCCCAGCGCTTGTTATTATCTAAATCGATGTTCATAAGGTTCTTAACGATTTGAAATCAGTTTTATTATTCGGGCTTGGTTGCTAATATCACCTTATAGGTTGATTGCCTCTCTAGATTTACTTTATTTACAACGTCAATTACGGTTACAATATACTGAACGGCAACAGTTTGATCTACTCTAAGTATTACATTACCTTCTGTTCCATCCTTCAATTCTGCACCGAGCATAGCATCCAAATTATCTTTAGAAACTAAATTTGATTCATCGTTGATATAGAATTCGAGCCGATCATTGATATAAACGGTAACATCCTTTTTGGCATCAATAACCTTTGGACTTGAACTATTGGGCAGGGTTAATGGAATAGCGTTGGGACTCACAATAGTTGAAACTAAAATAAAGAAAACCAACAGCAAAAATACCAAATCCGACATGGAAGCAGTACTAAATTCCAAACTCTTTTTATTTCTAATTTTGATTGCCATAATTTAACGTTTAGGAAGCAGGTTCGTGTAAAAGATCCATGAATTCGGTTGCTCTAGCTTCAAGAATAAAAACAACTTTTTCGATGCGAGCTACAATAATATTATATGCTATATAGCCCATGATACCAACAATAAGTCCGGCAATAGTAGTCACCATTGCTTGATACATACCATCAGATAAAAGGCCAATATCCAGGCTATTACCACCATTTGCCATATCAAAGAATACCCTCACCATTCCAACTACAGTTCCCAAGAAACCAATCATGGGTGCAGCACCTGCGATTGTTGCCAAAGCAGCTACATTCTTTTCCAATTTGGAAACCTCAAGTTTTCCAACAGTTTCAATTGCTTGATTAATATCTGGCAAAGGTCGACCGAGACGAGAAAGTCCTTTTTGAAGCATTACAGCTAATGGCGTTTCTTGCTTTTGGCAAAGTTTTTTAGCAGCATCAATTTTAGCATCATGAATCAAATCTTGCAGATCATTCATAAAACCCGATTCATCTTTAGTTGCCTTTTGAATGGCCAAAAATCGTTCTACAAAAATATACATGGCAATGATTGACATCAGAGCCAAGGGGCCCATGATCCACCAGCCACCAGCTTTAGTAAGCTCCCATATAGATAACTCACCACTAACAGATTCCATACCTGCAGCAGCTGCATTATTCATCGTATCTTGTAGTATTTGCCCAGCCTCTTCAACCTGGAGTAATAAAAGTAGTCCATTCATAATTCACTGAAAATTAAATATTTAATTTAAAACGTTAGATTGGGTTAAAAAGTATCTACCCCAATTTATAATTGCGTAAAATTAAATTAAAGCTCAGCATTGATATGGAATAGAATTGCAAATTACTAACATGGTGATGTTAACTGAATTATTAAAAATAAAAACGATTTATAACCCATCACTATAATAAATACTAATTTGAGTGTGAACATTAGAATATTATAGAAATACTTTAACACACAAGATTTATTAAAACTCCTATTCCCTAAACTATTTTAATAATAAATTAATGATTAAAAATCCAGCTCAGGAATAAGTATTAATTTTGGCTTTATAATATTACTCGAAAAAAAGACTATGGCAGAGAATACAATACTCAAGGACAAACGCTTATACGTGATTTTCAGCATAACCCTGATAGGAGTTATGGGAGTGGCAAGTTTAACACCGGCCCTTCCTAAAATTTCTGATGCGTTAAACCTTAGCTCCACTCAAATCGGCTTATTAATTAGCGCTTTCACTTTTCCTGGAATATTCTTAGCCCCTCTTGCAGGTGTTGTAGCAGACCGACGTGGACGTAAATTTGTTCTTGTTCCTTCGCTATTCATTTTTGCGATAGCAGGATTCGCTATATTTTTTATTCATGATTTTTATACAATTCTATTATTGAGAGTTATCCAAGGCATTGGCGCAGCACCGCTTGGTTCATTAAACACAACCCTGATTGGCGATTTTTTTAAGGGAAAACGACGCCCCCAAGCCATGGGTTACAATGCATCCGTACTCAGTATATTCACGGCATTATATCCACTTATTGGTGGAGCATTGGCAGGAATGGCTTGGCATTATCCTTTTGTATTACCGCTAATTGCCATACCAGTTGGACTTATTGTATTATTTGGGATGGAAGAACCAAAAATTGAAAAACCATCAGATATTAATGAATATTATAGAGCCATAATAAATAGTATACGCAGAAAAGAAGTTATTGGTGTTTTTATTTTAGGAATCCTCACGTTTATAATTCTATACGGCGCCTTTTTAACATATCTTCCTTTACTTTTAAAAAGCAACTTTGGCCTCGATGCTCCAAAAATAGGAATTCTACTATCCGTGAGTTCAATTACAACAGCCATTATTTCGACCCAAATGGGAAAATTAACTATAAAATTTGGCAGCTTAAAACTATTAAAAATAGCTTTTTTTCTTTATTTTCTTGTATCGGTACTTATGCCAAATATGAGTAATCTTTATTTCCTCATTATTCCTATCTTAATATTTGGAGCAGCTCAAGCTTTAAATATTCCTAGCCTCCTTACTTCATTAGCCAACATGGCACCTGATAATCAAAGAGGTGTATTCATGTCGCTGAATGGTACAATGTTACGATTAGGGCAAACCATCGGACCACTATTAATTGGTTTAGGATTTATTTTAAATGGTATTGATGGCGCTTATTATCTTTCCGCTTTTATCGCCTTGCTTGGTCTTTTGGTTTTGTTTACCATGATTAGCGAAAAGAAAATCAGCGAGAAGTCTTGATAAAGTTTATTATTGTAGCAGGTTTCTATTCTTTCTCTTTTTTTTTAAACTTGATGGGTTTATATAAATCATAACCATCTCAATATAGTAAAAAGGTTACCCTTTTTCGGTTTTCAAAAAGGGGTAACCTTTTTGATGCTTTAAACGGCAATAAACGGCAATAAACGGCAGTTTAAGAACAAAAAAAAAGCGTGAAATTCATTGAATTTCACGCTGATACAGTTTCGGACTGTTTTTATGGCGGAGAAAGAGGGATTCGAACCCCCGGAAGTGTGACCTTCAATAGTTTTCAAGACTACCGCATTCGACCGCTCTGCCATTTCTCCGTCGGCAAAAGTAAATCAATTTCCTTTTCGCACAAGACTTTTTTGCATCTAATGCATATATCTTTTAAGTATTTGTTATTAATGATTTTAGATAGTAATTACTATAAATTTTTATTAATTTTCTTTCCAAAAATCTATTTATTGGTGAAAAATAAATCATGATTGACTCATTTTTTTTACCCAATTAGTTTAATGTGGATAAAAAGTTAAGCCGGTTCAATATAGAATGTGCTGCAAAAAAAAACATAATGCTTATCAGTTAATTTAACTATTTGTTTTCACACAATATTTATGTAATTATTTTTATATACTTTTATCCTTTGCAAACTTAAAATCAACAATTATGAAATTTACACTTTTTTACTCCTTGATTATAACACTATTATTGAATTTCCCGATAGTTATGAAGGCCCAAAATGCCTTAGGTTTTGATGGCATAAACGATCGTGTAGATGCTGGAAATTCAACTTCAGTACAAATTTCAGGTACTCAAATTACAATTGAAGCATGGATAAAACCTAGTGCCTTTGGCCCAAATGTATGGTCAAACAGCATAGTAAACAAAGAAGTATGGACACCTCAACAAGGTTATATGCTGCGTTGCGGCTCTGGAGGCAAACTAAGTTTTAATTTAGGGTTTAACTCTACATGGTATGAAATTGTATCTACTAATAATGTTTTAGCAATAAATACTTGGGCTCATGTGGCAGGAGTCTATGATGGAAGTTATATGCGGTTATATGTCAATGGTATTTGTACAGACTCTATCAGCAAAACAGGAAGTTTCTCAGATGGTGCTACTGCTAATCTTATTATAGGTGATAATTGGCAAATAGGGAGAACTTTCAGTGGCGCAATTGATGAAGTTAAGGTGTGGAATACTGCTAGAACTAAAGCTCAAATTCAAGCAAATATGAATACCGAAATGTGCGGAGGAGCCTTGGGTTTAAAAGCCTATTTTAAATTTAATCAAGGAATTGCTAGCGGCAATAATGCTGCAATTACAACCGCTACTAATTCTGTTCCCAATTCCACAAATGGAATAATGACAGGCTTCTCTTTGACAGGTAGCTCTTCAAATTTTGTTTTAGGACAAGCTTTATCTATTGCTCCTAATAGTAGTAATGACACTATCTATTCTGTAATTTGCCAGGGTGATGTATACCCTTTTGGCAGCTTAAATTTAACCAATGCAGGTACATATCACAAAACATATTATACAGCAACGGGTTGTGACTCTAATATTACATTAATTTTAACGGTTAATCCCAACACTACTGTCAATCTTATTGATACTATATGTACTGGAGAAACTTATCATTTGGGAACACAAGCTTTGATTTACTCTGGGAATTACACCCAAACATTTACTCAAACAAACGGCTGTGATTCAACTATTAATCTCGCATTACATGTAAAACCTGTTGATCTGAGTGCAAGTATAATCAATGGGATGACGATAAGCTTAATTGGAATAGGGACATATCAATGGCTCGATTGTGATGATAATTATAGTGTGATTGCAGGTGCTAATGCACAATCATATAGCCCACCTACCATTGGAAATTATGCCGCGATCGTAACTCAGAATGGATGTTCCGACACCACTGTTTGCCTTCCTATTACGGTAGTTGATGGAATCGAAAATATTAAAACCGTACAGGGAATTGATATTTTTCCAAACCCTAGCCTTGGAGTATTTACAATTCATCAAAATATTTCACCAAAGGATTTCAGGGTAATCGTTCTTAATTCTTTGGGTGAATCAGTTTTTAATAAAACGTATGATGGGCTTCAAACAGAAGTTGATTTGAGTCATTTGTATAATGGAGTATATTATGTTTGGGTGATTACTCCTGACAAATCAGCTAGTGCAAAACTCGTTATTTTAAAATAGAAAAATTTTGCTTTAAATTTAATGTATTGTTGATCCGTTTTTACTCAAAGCAGCGCCAATTGTTTTAGCTTTGCAAAATATTAAACAAAAATAAAAGCAAGCATGATAGAATTTGACGAGGCCATCGTAAATAATCTAATTTTTCATAAAATAGGTTCAGAACAGACCATGTCTTTTTTGAACGAATCAGAGTATAACTTAAATAATGAAGAGGAAGAAGAGACTTTAAAACGGATATTTCTTAAGCCTTTTACTTCCGCAATTTCTACCTACGAATTCAGCCATGATATTGATATAGAACTCAATGTGCTTTTTTCTTTGATTAAAGGGCTTTTGAAAGACGAACCTTTTATTGAAAAATCTCAATCCATTCATCAACATCTTAAATCAGTTTCTAAACACCCAAATATTAAAGAAGGAGAATTATTTGTTTTAAAATTCGACAATCTTAAAATGGGAAACAATTACTATCAAGGAGTTGGCATTTATAAGATTGAAAACAAAGAGAACTTTATTGAAACAAGTCATTCACAGAATGAAGAATTAGGATTGAATTTTAAAAAAGGAATCGGCACTAGAAAGTTAGATAAAGCATGTTTAATATTGGCAACAGAAGAGCCATATACGGTGCTTATAATTGACAATGCCAGTATTGAAACCGATTATTGGGTAAATGATTTTGCGAAAGTAAAATTGCGAAAAGATTACATAAATAGCACGAGCCAGTTTCTTACGCTGACCAAATCTTTTATTACTGACCAGATTACCAATGATTTTGAGGTTACTAAAGCCGAGCAAATTGACTTACTAAACCGATCTGTTGACTATTTTAAAACTCACGACACTTTCGAGAAGGAAGTTTTTGAAAAAGAAGTTTTTCAAGAAAGTTCAGTGATTAATTCGTTTCGTAGTTTTGATACATCATATTGCGAAAACAATGACCTAGAGCTATCCGATAGTTTTGAAATATCATCACAAGCCGTAAAAAAACAGGCTCGAATTTTCAAAAGTGTGCTGAAGTTAGATAAGAACTTTCACATATATATTCATGGCGACAAAGATCTTATAGAACAAGGTGTGGAAAAGGACGGCCGAAAATTTTATAAAATTTATTATCAGGATGAAAGCTAAAAATGTAAACAAATGAGCTGCATCATTCTTAAATAAGATATTACTGATCACGTATTTGTAAATTTCTATATTTTTTTCAGTGCAATTACTTCAAAAATATTGACATTAATCAATGTTATTTGAAAATCAATACTTATCTTTGCCGTCTAAATATATAAAATGAGTCAACCTAATTTTAGACGGAAATTATTATTATTTGTTGTGGCCTTTGCCTTAGCAAATATAGCATTGGCGTCTATTATCAACTTCCACCAGAATAGAATTTTTGGAATGGAACTTGCCAAGATTGACAAATATTTCATTAAAAAAGATGACAGCTACCACAATACTTCGGTATATAGCAAAATACTAAAAAATTATAAAAACTCGTTTGATTTTTCGGCAACGAACAATCATACTAATATTAGTGATTATTGTTATTCAGACTTCTCACTTGTATTCCCATTTGTAATTGAAGGATTTAATTCAGAAATTACACCTTCAATTGCCCCCATTAGAGGATCCCCTCTTTGCTAATTTTATTTTTTATTTTCTATGTTTAATTCTTTTATTTCAATAAAATGTTATCGCATTTGTTTTGCATAATATTTTTTGAATTAAATTAAGCATTAAATTAGTATCCAGTTAAATTACCTTTTTTTTTACAATTCATTTATATTGTATTTATCTGTTTATCAGATAAATTATGTCAATTATTTTTATCATATAAATTCTAAATTTCTAGAACATGAACAAACTAATACTTTCACTTATTTTATTTTTTGCAATTTCAATTGCAAGTTTTGCTTCTACAAAAGATTCCGTATCTTATACTGCTGGCTATGCCAACGATGTATATTATAGCATGTCAACTGGGGTTGTAAAAACCATTCCAAGAGCTACTTGGGATATCGCCTTTGGCACTTCAAATATGAGCTCAAGCATTATCATTAATGATGGTAGTGGCGTAGAGTTATATACTTACCCAACATCCGACACTAGTGGTTGGAATAGTTTTGACACAACTGGTTATTCCTCTTGGACTGCTATGTATAACTCAGAAATAAGCTGGGAAGAAGGTGCATTTAGTCAAAATGCTTCTGGCCACCCTGATTATGGTTGGGCTAATTATAATTCAGTAACACATAATTTAGTAGGTGACTCTTTATTTTTGATTAAAACCATCAATGGAGACTTCAAAAAACTTTGGATAATTTCAAAACAATCTGCCGCTAATATTTATACTTATCGCTTCGCTGATGTTGATGGTAGCAATGACACTACAGTAGTTTTTGACGTCAACGCTTATACATCAAAAAACTTTGTTTATTATTCTCTAGATACTCGTCAAATACTTGACCGTGATCCTGATACAGATTCATGGGATATCCTATTTACAAAATATGTTGGTGCACAACCACAAGGTGGATTTTATCCAGTAACTGGTGTTCTTTCAAACAATAATGTAGAAGTTGCTACTGCTACTTTGATTGATACTAGCCTTGTAAACTGGTCTGATTATACCATGACTGATAATAAAGCAAATATTGGTTGGGATTGGAAATCGTTTAACATGTCTACTTTTACTTACGAAGTGGCAGACTCTCAAGCTTATTTTGTACAAGATATATTTGGTGATGTTTATAAATTAATATTTACTGGATTTGTTGGAAGTTCTAATGGTAATGTATATTTCACAAAAAGTTTACTTTCAAATGTTGGTATAAATAATATTACCAAAACTAATGAATTTGCAGTTTATCCAAATCCAGCAGAAAACTATATTCAACTTGATTTTACTGGCAATACATTAAGTAATGCATCAGTTACTCTTTATGACTTATCTGGTAAAATGGTATTTACTAAAGCTATTCATGATTCAAGCGAGCGTTTAAATTTGTCTGAATTCAATAGTGGATTTTATCTATTACAAATTCAGAATAATGCACAAATTTATACCCAAAGTTTAATTATCAAATAATTAATAACCATAAAAGCAGATTGTTACCCTAGTGACAATCTGCTTTTAATTATAATTCCGTTTATAATGCGCATCCTTTTAGTCTTCATTATTTGTTTAAGTTTACTGGACAATCTTCATGGCCAATCAAGCACAATTACCCTTAAAGATGCTAAAACAAAAGAAGCCATTGCATTTGCTCATGTGATGATTGGAGGTCGTTCTAAGCAAGATTCTCTCAAGCATTTTGTTTCCAATATTAATGGGCAGGTTAAGTTTAACACTCAACATATAAGCATGGTTCATGTTTCGTATGTAGGTTATAAAATATTGATAGATAGTATCAACAAAAACGAATCCAAAACATTTTACCTGGAACCTGATGTTTTTAACATTGAAACATTTGTGGTAACAGCAAGCTGCACTCCCCAAAAAGCAGACAATTCTATTTATGAAATAAAAGTAATTAGCAAAAAAGATATTGAGTCCAAAGGCGCAAATAATTTAACCGATTTATTGAATAGTGAACTCAATATGCGCATATCAAATGATGGAGCACTTGGTGCAAGTGTAAGTTTACAGGGACTTTCTGGAGAACATCTAAAAATTTTAGTGGATGGAGTTCCAGTAGTTGGCCGAAAAAATGGCAACATCGATTTGAGTCAAATCAATTTAAATAATGTGGACCATATTGAAGTAATTGAAGGGCCAATGTCGGTAGTTTATGGCAGTAATGCCTTGGCTGGCGTGATCAATATCATTACCACTGAAAACAAAAACTCCTCAATAACATCCAGCATCAACAACTATTACGAAACCGTTGGTGTATATAATATTGATGCGGATTTCTCGTATCGAAAGAAAAAAAATTATGTATTTGTAGCTGCCGGCCGGAATTTTTTTGATGGCTATACTACTACTCCAGAATTGAGGTCAATGATGTGGAAACCAAAGCGCCAATATAATGGCAATATTGACTACTCATATACTGGATTACATCAAACCATAAAATTATCTGCATCTATTTTTGATGAGCTTTTACAAGATAAAGGCAACCTTTTGGCTCCTTATTATGAAACTGCTTTTGACCAATACTTTCATACTGTTCGTTCTTCCATTAGAGGAGATTATGTTAACAAACTTCCTGATTCAAAACAAATCACAATTTTGGCTTCCTATTCGAATTACGATTGGAGTAAAAGTACCGTATACAAAGACCTCACAACTTTAGAAGAAACTGTAACTCAAAATCCAGACTTATACGATACCACAATTGTAAATTCTTGGATGAGCCGTGGTATCTATAGCAGAGAAAGTGAAAAACACAAACTTAATTACCAAATGGGATACGATTTCAGTAGTGAAACTGCCACAGGAAAACGAATATTAGACCAAAGTCAAACCATTGGAGATTATGCAGGATTCATTAATTTGAAATATTCTGGCGTACGAAATTTTGTATTCCAGCCAGGATTACGTTATGGCTATAATACAAAATACACTGAGCCATTAGTTTATTCTTTTAATGCACTTTTTAGCCATAACAAAACCAATTTTAGAGCTTCCTTTGCCAAAGGATTTCGCTCTCCATCCATCAAAGAATTGTATTTAGATTTCCATGATGTAAACCATAATATTAATGGAAATCAAGACCTTAAGGCTGAGTACTCTCAAAATATTGGGATTTCTGCCAATACAAATTTTACCAAAAAAAATAGCACCTTTTCACTAAAGGGTTCTTTATTCTACAATCATATTGACAACATCATTACTTTGGCAATGCTTCCTTCTGGTGCTTACACTTATACCAATCTCGAAACTTATATTACCAAAGGCTTTGATTTAGGATTTAAGTATAATTTTTATCCCCGATTAACATTTAATTCTGGATGGGCATATACGGGCATTTTAAACTCTATAAGCCAGGAAATTAGCAGTTCACAATTCCTATATTCATCGAGCGTCACAATGATTGTTGAATATCGATTTACTAAGCCTAAGATTACCACTGCTATTTACTATAAGTATAATGGGAAACTACCACAGGTTTTGATTGATGAAGATGGCAATTTAAAAGAAACATTTATTGACAGTTATAACACCCTTGATTTTTCAATGAGTAGACTTTTTATAAAAAATCGATTAAAGGTAACCATTGGAGCAAAAAATCTATTCAATAATACGGTTATTGCCTCCACCGCAGCTGGTTCTGGAACGGCACACACTTCTGGTTCAGATTTACCTGTTGGCTGGGGACGTACCGCTTTTATAAGTTTATCTTATACTTTTACAAAATATTAAAATATACAATATGATTAATAATCAATATATTATAGTATGCCTTATTTCATTTAGTTTTCTTTTTACATCCTGTTTTAAAGAAGATGATATGATTCCTAAACATACAGTTGGCGATATCCAATCTTATACAGTTGAAATGGGACAGTATTATATGACTCAATCTTATTTTGATTTGGGAACAAATCAAAATGTAAGCTTCAATTCCAAAGATATTTGGGATTTAGCATTTTCATGTAATGACTCAAACATCATTATCAGATTAAATTCTGCCAAATTTATGAAGGCTGCTTTTACAAATGATACTGCATTTTTCTCTGTTAGCGATACATCTAATTTAAAATGGTCATTCGATGTAGCATCTGGCAATATCGATAGCTTAGCAATTCAAAATTGGTATGAAATTGGACCAACAGACACTACCTTCTCTCAAAAAACTTATATTATTGACCTAGGAATTAATGCCTTAGGGATTTTACAAGGAGTTCGAAAAATAAAATTTTTAAGTTATAAAAATAATATTTATAGGGTTCAATCTGCTCATCTTGATAATTCTGACTTACAGTATTATGACATTGCAAAAAACTCGCTTTATAATTATACCCAACTAAAACTTGAAGGTGCACAAGGTGCTGTTCAATTAGAGCCAAAGAAGGATAATTGGGATATCTTTTTCACCCAATATACAGATATACTTAAAACTGATTTGGGCGAATTATATCCATATTTAGTCACTGGCGTGCTTATTAATGAATACAAGATACGAGCAATGTTAGAAACCAATTTAGAATTTGAAACTACAACTTTGGACGATATTAATTTGCTGGATTTTCAGAATAATGCGAATGTAATAGGCTACCAATGGAAAAAATATGACTTTACAGCAGGAATTTATGAAGTCAATACCCAATATACATATATCATTAGAGATACAGAAGGCTACTATTATAAACTTAGATTTGTTGGTTTCTACAATAATTTAGGCGAAAAAGGTTATCCACAATTTGAGTCTCAAAAGCTTTAATATTAGGCTAAATCGCTTAGTTTTATTTTGCATTTTACATCCTACAATAACATAATTAGTTAGCATAACTAGCAAAGCAAGTTCAATCCTTGAAGCATATGCACAAGAATTGGTTGGCATTTATCCAAACAGGAAGGATAAAACTCTCCATGCCTTTTGTTTTGAGATTTTCGCGATTTTCCCCACCAAAATTCAGCCATAGCTATGGGAGTCATTTTGGCTTCAAATGCATATTGTAAAAGTTTGGGGGCAGCACATTCTCCTGCACCTGCAGGTGGTGATTTTTGCAAGGGTCCCCCGAAAATACTCAGTAAATTTTTTTGTTCACCGCTGCTATTCATAAATTTGAATTCACTAAATATATGTTTTTGTATTTGCTGGGAATTATTCTTTCGCTTTTCTTTTAACAGCACAATCTCACTTGATATTGCTAGACTTTGGGCTTTACCTAATGGAGTTTCAATATCAATATTTTTTTCTAGTTCTTTGATTAGAAAATTAATATGGCTAAGCTCCGTCATTCCTCTATTAACAAACTCTACATCTCTATCCTTTTGACCAACTGGCGGTACGAATTTTGAAAGTATATTTTCACCACTTAGTTTTCCCGAGAATGCCATTAAATACCCAATTTGGTCATTTTTATCTTTAACCACCATAACGCCAAACATTTTGCCATTTCCGATACCAAGTTTTTTGTCACCCAATCCAAAGTTATGCTCCAAATCAGTATTGTGGTTTAAATAATTTTGAACCTCTTTGGCCGCCAAAATACAGAGTGGATCGGGAATATAATTAAAAGGATTATTAAGATGTTTTGGAATGGAATAATTATCCAAAGAAACATTAAAGGGAATGAAGCAATTGTAATTATCTGGCATTTATTATATGTTATTCTGCAAAACTTTTAATCCTAATGAAATTAAAATAAAATCAGGCTTTCTTTGCAGAAATTTCTGGATTTATTATATCCTCCCTTTTATTTCTTCTCCGCACTTTTAAGCTATATATTAAGCCTACAACTAATCCAATGAGTCCACCAATATAACTGAAGTTATGAACGGCGCCTGTATTGATAAAACTTTTTATATCAATTATATTATCGGGAATATACCATGAAGTAAAATATTCAATGGGTTGATGTCTTAAATAAAAATAACCGTATAAAAAACCGATCATTCCTATAATTGCAGTAACTAAAAGAGTGATAAGAAATGCTTTAAAAGTTACCGAAAACATGGTTTTTGCATTTTTATGTCGTAATCCTTCTAATCCTAAAACTAAACCTATAGGAATACCTAGCCACCAGGAAGCTAATAATCCGACTGTGGCTACTTGAAGCCTTGGATTCGGAAAAATAGCCTCATCGCCAACATCCATCAATTCAAATTGATAAAATTTAAATTTGGTAAAATATTCATGAGATAGGCTATATGTAAACTGATCATGTATTACTCCGTAAAGCCCAGCTAAGATTGGAGCAATCATCAAAATCAATAAAAGCATTAAGAATTTCTTCATGAGATTAAACTGTGATTTTAGTATTTGAATATCATTTGCAAAATTAGTATTATTTGGTATAAGAATAAAAATATTCTCAAAAAGCGATTTTATATTTCTTGTATAGCATTACAAAATCAATTAATAAAGAAAAATAAGTAAATTTGTCTTCGTAAAAATCACAGTTTTTAAAATATCATTTGAGCTTTAAATTAAATCATTAATATACAATTACTTTGCAGATCACAGAACCTTTATTACATGATAAAATTTTCCACATGTATAACTGTGGAATTAATGGCGAAGATTTATTCAAAGAAGAGGAAAATCGTGCTTATTTTATGGAATTATATAAAAGGCATATAACACCTGTAGTAGACACATACGCCTATTGCTTACAAGTAATCACTTTCACTTTATTGTGCGGATAAAACCTACTGACGAACTTGCCTTTGATATCCCAATAAAACTCCCTCACCAATATTTTTCCAACCTATTCAATGCCTATACTAAATCAATTAACAAAAAATATGGCCAACATGGCTCCTTATTTGAAAGAGCATTCCATCGTAAATGTATCGGAGATGAAAAATATCTAAAAACCGCTGTTCTTTATGTAAATACTAATGCAGTAAAGCATGGCTTTGTAAAAAGAAATAAGAAAGTGGAATTGGAGTTCATATAACAGTTTTCTATCAACGAAAGAATCTTTATTGATGAGAGAAGAGGTAATTGGTTGGTTTGGAGATATAGATAATTTTATATTCATGCACCAAGGCCGAATCGATAGTGGAATGGAAGATTATTTTGGGGTGGAGTAGATTGGTTTTCATCACCTGATTGGTTTTAAAAACCTGTCAGGTGATGAAAAAAGCCCCATCCGCTTATTCAGCGAATGGGGCTAATATATTTAATTCCTTACGGAACTTTTTCTACTATTTAGAATAATCCATTTCGGCCATACGACGGAACTGATCGTAACGCCATTTAGCATCTGCCACTGCGATATGAGATAAGCGTTCAGCTTCTTCTGGGAATCCTTTTTTCAAGGATGCATAACGCACTTCGTTATAGATAAAGTCATGGAACAAACTCCAATCTGGCTCTTTAGAATCCAAAACAAATGGGTTTTTACCTTCTTTTTCCAATTCTGGGTTATAACGAGTTAATTGCCAGTATCCAGATTTAACTGCGAAAGCTTCTTCCTCGTCTGCATTAGCCAAACCATTCTTAATTCCGTGTGCAATACATGGAGAATAAGCTACAATCACTGATGGTCCTGGGTAAGCTTCTGCCTCTTTCAATACTTTGAAAAATTGCGATTGACTTGCTCCCATTGCCACTTGAGCAACATAAACATAACCATAAGTCATGGCAATTGCGGTCAATGATTTCTTACGAGTTTTCATTCCGCTTGCAGCAAACTTAGCAACGGCTCCTACTGGAGTAGCTTTTGACGCTTGTCCACCGGTATTAGAATAAACTTCAGTATCCAATACCAAAATATTTACATCTTCTCCTGAGGCAATTACGTGGTCAAGCCCACCGAATCCGATGTCATAAGCCCATCCGTCTCCACCAATAATCCAGAAAGATTTTTTGATAAGATATTGTTTTAATCCAACTAAATCTTTAGCAACAGTAGTGGTTTCCTTCTCTAATAAAGCAAGAAGTGTTTCAGAAGTTGCTTCTGATTCATTTGCATTCTCTTTTACTGCAATCCAAGCAGTCATGGCAGCGGCAGTTTCTTCTGATACTTCATTAGCAGCAATTGCTTTAAGCATCATTTCTTCCATTCTTCCACGAATCTTTTTCACAGCGATAGCCATACCATAACCATACTCAGCATTATCTTCAAAAAGTGAATTTGCCCAAGCTGGTCCTTTGCCACTAATTTTGTTTGTAGTATAAGGAGTTGAAGGTGCAGATCCGCCATAGATTGAAGAACAACCTGTTGCATTAGCAATAATCATACGGTCGCCATATAATTGAGTAGCAGCTTTGATATATGGAGTTTCACCACAACCAGAACATGCTCCTGAGAATTCGAAAAGAGGTTGTTGAAATTGTGAGTTCTTCACATTCTTCATTTTATCAACCACATCCTCTTTATAACCAACTGTTTCGTCCATATAAGTCCAACGATCTACCTCATCAAATTGAGAAGTCAATGGCTTCATAATTAACGATTTTTCTTTAGAAGGACAAACTTCAGCACAAATGCTACAACCTGTACAATCTAATACACTAACCTGAATACGGAATTCGTATTCTTTTACTGGTCCTACTCCTTTTTGTGTAGCAGTTCCTTCAGGTGCGTTTGCTTTTTCTTCATCTGTCAATAAGAATGGACGAATACAAGCGTGAGGACAAACGTAAGCACATTGATTACACTGAATACAATTTTCTGATTGCCATTCAGGTACATTTACTGCAATACCACGTTTTTCATAAGCAGCAGTTCCAGCAGGCAAAGTTCCATCTTCGCGACCTATAAATGCAGAAACAGGAAGTAAATCTCCTTTTTGAGCATCAATAACCATCGCTACATTTCTTACAAAACTAGGAATAGCTAAGTCTTCAACTTCTGCTTTTACAACAACTTCAACATTTTTCCAATCAGCAGGAATTTCCACTTTTACAACATCCTCACCATGTTCTACGGCTAGGTTGTTCATCGTGATAATCTTCTCGCCTTTGCTACCATAAGACTTAAGAATGAATTTCTTCATCTCATCTTTAGCTTGTTCGAAAGGAATAACACCAGAAACCTTAAAGAATGCTGATTGCATGATTGTATTTGTACGGCTTCCTAATCCAATTTCTTCAGCAATTTTAGTTGCATTGATTGTGTAGAAATTGATATTATGATCAGCCATATATTTTTTCATATGATTTGGAATCTCACGTAAAGTTCTTTCCTCATCATAAATACTATTCAATAAGAATGTTCCACCATCAACAAGACCATGTAGCATATCATATTTATGCAAATATGGAGTCACGTGACAAGCAACGAAATCAGGAGTACTTACTAAGTAAGGTGAATTGATAGGCACATCACCAAAACGAAGGTGAGAATTGGTAAAACCACCCGATTTTTTACTATCATAAGCAAAGTAAGCTTGACAATATTTATCTGTATTTTCACCAATAATCTTAATTGAGTTTTTGTTTGCTCCAACAGTACCATCAGCACCTAAACCATAGAATTTAGCTTGGAAAGTACTTGGATGAGCCACATCAATTTCAGGAAGCAATGGTAATGAAGTAAAAGTAACATCATCAACTATACCAACCGTAAATTGATTTTTAGGTGTTTCTAATTCCAAATTTTGGAAAACAGAAAGCATTTGAGCTGGAGTAGTATCTTTAGAACTTAATCCATAACGACCACCAACAATAATAGGAGCATTTTCTTGTCCATAGAATAAATCACGTACATCTAAATATAAAGGTTCGCCATTAGCGCCAATCTCTTTAGTACGATCCAATACAGCAATACGTTTTACTGATTTAGGATATACTTTCATGAAATATTTCTTAGAAAATGGGCGATAAAGGTGACAAGTGATCAAACCATATTTTTTGCCTCTTGCATTTTCATAATCAACAACCTCCTTGATGGTATCATTAACAGAACCCATTGCAATAAGAATCGACTCAGCTTCTGGATCACCATAATAAGTGAATGGGTGATATTCACGACCAGTAATTTTTTGCAATTCTGCCATATATTCATCAACAACATCAGGGATATTGGTATAGAATGGATTAGCAGCTTCACGAGCCTGGAAATAAATATCTGGATTTTGAGCAGTTCCTCTTGTAACAGGGGTTTCTGGATTTAAAGCATTTTTACGGAAAGCTTGAACAGCATCCCAATCAACCAATTTGCCAATTGCCTCTTGGTCCATTGCTTCTACTTTTTGAATTTCGTGAGAAGTACGGAAACCATCGAAGAAATGCATAAAAGGAACGCGAGTTTTAATAGCTGCTAAGTGAGCTATACCAGCGATATCCATAATTTCTTGTGCGCTACCTGTTGCTAACATAGCAAAACCCGCTTGACGAACTGACATCACATCGCTATGATCACCAAAGATAGAAAGTGCCTGAGCTGCAAGGCTTCTAGCGCTTACGTGAAAAACAGCAGGTAATAATTCACCTGACATTTTATACATATTTGGAATCATTAAAAGGAGTCCTTGAGATGCAGTAAAAGTGCTTGTAAGAGCACCTGCTTGCAATGCTCCGTGCATTGCACCTGCAGCTCCAGCTTCAGATTGCATTTCACTCACATGCACTGTTGAACCCAATAAATTCTTTTTACCAGCAGCAGACCATTGGTCAACATACTCCGCCATATCTGATGAAGGCGTAATAGGATAAATTGCGGCAACTTCGCTAAACATATAAGCGATGTAAGCTGCGGCTTGGTTACCCTCCAAAGTCATAAACTTTTTCTTTGTCATGATATAATATTTAAACTTCAGCTTTTACTATAAATTATCAAAAGCTAAAAACGTTATTAGTCAAATAAAAATAGGCTTCTTTCACTCTAAAAAAAGCCCTGCAAAATTAATATTAATTTTTGTCATTTATTGCCTTTTGCTCGTTTCGATTGATAATATCTGTAAAAAAATAAATATAGATGTAAGTTATATATATTCAGAACTATACATATCATTTTATACTTTAGAATGATTCTAAATTTGTAAATTATTTATTTATTTAACATAAACAGAGGTCTAAACAATCGTGTAAAATTTAATAGCCTATGACAATCTAATCTCAATAAAAAAGTTAAATCTGGGAAAAATATCGCCAAATCAGTAGTATAATACCACTAGCAGCGACCATAGCAATTAGGGAATAGAAAATAAGCTTTCGCAAATCACTTCTTTCATTTTCTCTCGTACGCTCACGTAAGATAGCCCTATCGAGATTGGAATAATGATGTTCTTTGGGAGGAATTGCAGAATCTGGATGGTTTAATGCATCCACTTCAAGGATTTTTAAACGTACTGCATTAGTCCGCAATCTTCTCCTTTCTCTAGCTTCTTTGTTCCGTTTTGCACCTGCCATCATATCAGCAGTAAACCCACCTCCTAGCATAAAATTAATTTTTAGATTGCTAAATTACGTATAATTTAAATACGCCCTATTCCAATTTTGTCGGGATACCAATATAAATCCTTACTTTTGAAAACTAAAATAGACAAGCATGAGCGATAGTATTGGATTTGCGTATATGCATTTCGAAAATAATAGTAGAGATGAATTTTTAGACGGATTATCACCTGCAGACGTGCATACAGTTCTATATGATCTATTTAACTTTAAATCTCCTTTTGGCTTCAAAAATGATATTAATAATGAAACATTTAGCCATATCGAAGTATTCGCTTGGGCGGAAAAAATAATTGATGAAATCAGCGAAAATGATTTTATCCTTGTCAATAGCATCAATGATTGGCCAAACACATCCTTTCAAAATAAGGAATTATCATCTAATTTATCCAAAGAATACCTCCAATATGGAGAAAATGGATTTTGGATTTTTCTTATGGAAAAATCAGGAATAGTGCGTCGAGAAGAAGAAAAATGGGTTCTTTCGAAGCTTTCACTAAAGAATTTGGGAGACAAGCTTGCTCTGTTAAGAATGCTAATCGAAGCTGTTGGTTTTAGGATAAATTGGTCCATATTTGATGGTAAATCGGCCTATGAAATGGGGCAGAAAGCATTTGGTATAAGCTTAATCTTATTAGCAAAATATGGATCAGATTATAGAACTGCGAGTTTCTATACAGCAAAATACCTCGAGTTTTTTGAAATAATAAAGGAAGAACCCGACCAATTACTAAGCAGCTCTGAACTGGATTTTCATTCGATATATGTTTACCGAACTTTTGATTGCTTTTGTAATCTTTTTAACTTCGTTGAAATAACAAACGATAATCATGAAAACGAGAGTGAATTAAGTGTAAAATCAACTTCAATATTTCAGTCTCTATTCCAAATTCGCCAATAGATTAATTCAGGCTCAACTTCTTCACAAATTTCTGTACTAGCAGCAATTCACGTATCAAATAGGCATTTATTGCTGTCCTTTTCTCCTCACTATTTTTATGATTTCTAAGAATTTCATCATAAAATTGTGCTGCAACAATATCACTTTCAATACCTTTCCAAGGAGCTTTAATTCCCAATGAAAGCGACAAAGATTTATTTGAATAATCTTTAGTCATGGCAGGGTGATAATAGCAATTATCAATGATGATTTGCTGTAAGTCAAAAATCTGCTTTAAATCAACACGATTTTCAAAAGCAAGAAACTCGTGATTATTCAATTGCTTGATTTGATCAAGAATTTCAAAATGAGGATTTTCTTTGCCATTTGCTACGTATAATTTAACATCATTACTATCTCCGTTTATAGGCATGATGGCATAAGCAAAGGCGATTTGCTGATATGGTTTTGTATCTTTATAAAGTGGCATGGCGGGAGTAAAACTCAGAATTTTGATTGCATAATATTGCGATTTATTATTCTTTATCTGCTCAATCGCACTTATATATTTTTCGGAAAGATTAAAGTGCTCTTTTCTTGATATTTGAACACCTATTTGAGTTTGTTGTACTTCCTCAAGTGTGAAAACATTCTGTAGTAAATTAATGGTTTTAAATTGCTCATAAAGTTCGAATTGCTGTTGGTTCCCAATGCTAGGAATATCAAAAACAGCAGGCCGCTTTACTTCTTTCCAACAGTGCCCAATAAAGTCACAATCATAGGGGACAAAACAGTGTGCTCCAATCGCTACTTTTGGGGAATGCTCTGATTCAAGCGTCGATATTTCCTCCTCTATTTTAATTGCAACGCGAGCTGCTCTTTTGCCAACCTCCTCTGTAACATCTGTGATGATAAACATTTGATGAATATCAATCTCCTCTCCCCTCACGTAATCTGGATTAATATGAATAAGAGAAAAAGTGCGAATATTGATTCCAGCATTGGCCAAAACATGATATTGAAGAGCAGCATCCTTATAATAAGTTTCGCTGAGAGACTTAGAACTTTTCACTTCATAAGCATCCCATTGGTCACCATTTCTCACTAATATATCCAATAGGATAAGGGTTTTATCAGCCTGAAATCCAGCCTCGTAAATCACATCCTGACCATCTAATAAGAGCTGAGTAGTTTTTTCAACAGCCTTACGATATTGAGTTGGATGTTTTGGCCCTGCATCAATTCCACCAGGAAAAAGCTCCTGTGCATAAAGGCCTATATGTGTACCTCTACTAAATATGGCTAATCTTTCGGCAGGCATTCTATCTCTTAAAAAGGCACGCTTTTTATGCAAATAAAGTTGTTTAAGGCATTGTTCACCTTTTATATAAGTTGATTTTGATAAGATATGCTTTTCCATAAGTATGATTTGTATTTGGCAAAAATAAAAAAAACGCCTGCACGAAAGCAGGCGTTTTATATGATATGTTCTACCTCCTAGAAAGTAGCTCTATTTATTCTTAAAGCCAATTTGGGTTTTATCAGCTTTAATTACATTGCTATAGAAATCTGAAAACACTTGAAAATCTGCAACAGGAACCACATCTTTCTTAAAAGATAGTTTCCGTTCGATAATAATATCGCTTCCTTTTTTCTTAAAAGTCAAATAGTAGTCGGCATACGCGCAGCTATAAGCTTTGTTTTTTGGCATTTCAACTACCCACATATTAGAGGGAACATGAATTGTGCAAACTTCCATTTGATAATCATCGTTATTAAATCTCCACAGTGCCAAATCGTATTTACGTTCAGTATTGCTAATAAAGTCAATTGGACTTTGCTTAACAGCCAATGGTATTTCAATTAACTTATTTTTATTAAAGCTAGTAAATGCATCTGTTACCTCAAATTCATAAAAATAAAAGATAGAGTCATCTGTAGTATAAAGAGTAGAATCGAAGTTTAGTTTATTCAACTTAGCATGGGCATATTCATCACTAATAGCTTGTTGAATTTTTTTCTCTCTTTTCTTATCACCAATATCGCGATAGCTATTTCGAGTATAAGAAGCATAATCTCCGTATCTAATGATTTCGCGTCTAATTTTCAAATTATCACCATCAATATTAACTTCACTTGTTCTGGTAAATGCATTTAAAACTCTCGTTTCTGCATCAAGCAAGTAAGGTGTGGAGTTGGTATTATTAATTTCGAGAACAAAAGCTTTCTTCAAACTACTTCCCATGGTGCTAAATGCATTCAAATCAGAAGTTAATTCTACAATATAATAAGTATTGTCCACATAAACTTTAGCAATAGCGTGATTAAAACCAATGGTTGGCAAAGCCAAGTCTTGTTCACCATTATCACGGGTATTAACTAGCACTATTTCAGCCTTATAACCTGCCTCCTTACACATCGCTACAAATAAAGTACTCACATCCTTACAATCTCCAATTTTAGTATTGATTACTTTGCTGGCCTTTTGAGGAACCACTCCATTTTGACGGAAAGGAATAGAACTATAGCGAATATTTTTCACCACATAATCATAAATCAGATGTATTTTTTCTCGATCACTTAAGGATTCTTTGCCTTCAAGTAATTTGGCTGTTACATCTTGTACTTCAAAATCAGATTTGGCTTTAGTTGTAGAAATATCATAATACCAAGAGTTTACCCAATTCCAATCAGGGATTGTAGAAACATGTAATACTTCACTAAAATCGCTAAGTGAACGCATATATTTTTCCGATTTAATACTTGGTTCATCCACTTTTTCCCATGTATACATGGTAAATTCATCATCCACTTTAGTAATAGTTGGTTTTAAATCCGAATGAGCTACTTCATATTGAAAAGTAGTATTACCTTCTGCTAAAATCGAATATTTCTTACTATTATATGGATAAAAAATATTGAAATAAACTTCATCCCAAAAATGTTTTAAAAGCTTACCATCATTAGAAAACTTAACCGTATAGATGAGTAAAATAGCATCATTTTCTTCTAAATTTGTAAACACAACATAGGAACCTCGGGTTTCTGCTTTCAATTTATTTCCATCAGCTTTAAGTACTTCTGCTTTTTCAATATCAGCACTTCCATATCCAATATTATATTCCTTCCAAGCGTCGATACCAGTAACATTAAAAACTTTAGCCAATAAATACACTTTTTCTTCACTTCCACCACCTTCATAAACTACTTTTTGGGTTTCGTACTTGATGATTAAACTATTGTCTTCAGGGTAATCCTCAGCAGACTCAGATTTCTCATATAAAGCGTATAAGTCAGGTGTTTCAAAATAATCGAAAATTGGTTTTTTATCAGAATATTCACGATAAGTCTTTCTAATATCAAAATCAGTTGGCGAATACAATAAAGATCTATCAAACATTTCTTTGGCATCAGGATTATCTAATTCTTTATAAACAGTTGCCAATTCGCCCATATAATATCCTACATAAGGTGCATTTTCAACCAGTTTTTCATAATAACCCATAGCCACTTTATAATTACCTAAATTACTATAAGTAGAAGCAATAGTATTGAGATAACCTGGTAAATAAGGCTCGTTATTATGCATTTTCATATAAATAGAAATAGCCTTGGATACATTTCCTGTATTACTATAATGAGATGCTAATTGCTTCATTGCACTGGCATGATAATTATTTTTCAAGAATTTATTAAGCACACCTAATCCATATGCATAATTATTTTCAACTTTAATCGCTATTAAATATCTGTAATTTACAAATTCCCAATTCTTTGGATAAGCTGAATAGGCAACTTTCATCAAATCAATCATATCTTGTTGCTCATCCTTTTCAACTAGTATTTCAATGCGCTTAGAGTATACGTCTTCACTTTTGCCATACACATCTTCTATTTCAGAAATTATTCCTTCCGCTTTTTCATAATCTTTTTCCTCAATTGCTTCATTGAACAAAAGAGATAGCGATAATGGATTCTTTTCATCATTCTTTTTCACTTTTTCTAGCTCCAAACTAAGTAAGGTATTTGCATCTTCACGAATGTAAACATCCATCAACAAATTAGAAATGTAGGAAGATTTAGGCACTAGATCTTGAGCCTTTATAAGCACTTTTCTTGATTCATAAGATTTATCATTACTCAAATAAGCATCTGCCATTAAGATATAACTCAAAATGTCAGTTGGATTTTCTTTTAATTTATTTTCAAAATAAGTTTCACAAAAGTGAGGAATAACTTTAGATTCAAAACCACTTTCTTTGTCATAAGGTCGAGGGTCAGATCTGTATTCTAAACCTTGCACTAATGCGCCATTATCGTTGGTGAATCTAACATTGAAATTCATATCATCCACATCCACGCTTTGACCTAATTGTATAAGCACGCGATTAAAACCACTATTAAGTTTAGCAGTAAATATGTAAGAATCAATTCCATTATCTCGCTCCTCTTCTTCCGAAAACATCAACTTATCATTAATCCAAACTTTAACAGAACCAGAAACTCCCAATCTAACTTGAATTTCTTGCTCAGTAGCACTTTTAACAAAAGTTTGTGCAAACATGATTGAATTGTCAGTATAAGCTTGATAACCAGGATGCATCCATCTACCAGGTCTGTACGTTACAGCGTCAAACCATTTTATGGGGACACCATTTCGGTTAATAAACTCATAATCGGATTCTGGGTGTGTAATCGCATCCCAAGATTTATCGAAACCACTACCCGAAATATTTTCGAAGTTACCAGCAAACTGCCATGTCATTATACTACCAACTTGAGCAAAAAGCTCATCACTTTTATCAAACTTACCTTGAGCTTGAAGATTTGAAGCCATGGCAAATTGAGTTTTAGCAAGCATAGTTGCATTTAATTTACCACCTTTAATTAGCTCATTAAAAAACTTGATCCGATTCTTAGTAAGAAGTCTGTCCGAACCTAAAACATTATCATCGTACCACATAGCATACAAATAAGGATTTGGGTCCTTACATAAGCTATAAAACTGAACAAAGCTTTCAAAAGCAGAAGCATCATTTCTGTCAATTGTATTGACAATGCTCATTGATAAAAAGGCATCTGCAGCAGAAGCATTATCACTTGTAGCACGTTTAAAATCAGCTCTAGCTTCGTCTAAATCATTCGCATTGAAAGCAGTCCAGCCATTCTCATATGTGGACTGTGCATCGAGCTGAGCAATAAAAATTACTAGCAATAACGTTGCAAAAATTGTTTTCATAAAATTAGTCATAGTAAAATATTTTTCATTTAAATTTAAGGCTGCAATTTAGAAATATTTTTAAAACAAATAACCCAATTATTAAAAAATAAAAAAAATATTTTATAACTATTATGTAGGGGTTTGTGAATTTTAATAATACAATTTAGCATAAAACTAATTAAATTAGTAGGAATTTATTCGTCTTCAAAATTTACATTTTTTGTTGAAATTTAATGCATCACAAAAAAGAATTATTCCTATATTGCGAGCCGTTTTAGCCACCGATGCACTTTTGAAACAGCATCCCCTGACACAAGCACAAAACACTATATTTAAACAACTTATTAAAATTTTATTATGATAGATTTTAGATTAGACGAGAAACAATTGGCGATTCAAGAGAAGTATCGCGACTTTACAAATCGTTGGATTATACCAAATGCTAGGAAGTATGATTTGTCCGCAGAGTTTCCTTGGGAGATTGTAAAAGCAGCTTATAAAGAAGGAATCATGAATGGCCCATTACCTACTAAATTTGGAGGGAACGGATATTCTTTAATTGAAGGTGCTATTGCAGCCGAAGAGCTTGGAGCTGGCTGTATTGGTATTGGTATTGGTATTGAGGCTAACACATTGGCATTAACTCCATTATTGCTATCTGCTAATCCTGAACAACAAGAGCGTTTTTACGGAGCAATTCGTGACGAACAAGGAGTTGCAGCCTATGCATTAACTGAGCCCAATGCTGGTTCTGATGTACAAGGAATTAAAAGCACAGCCATTCGCAAAGGCGATAAATATATCATCAATGGTCATAAAAGATTTATTACCAATGCTGAGGTATCTACTTTTTTAACGGTATTCGCTTTAACGGATCCTAGTCGTGGAAGTCGTAGTCTATCAGCAATTGTAGTTCCTACTAATACACCTGGGGTTGAAATTAAACCTCACATGCTTAAAATGGGACAACGTGCATCTGTGCAAAATGAAATTATTTTTCACAATGTAGAAGTTCCTGTTAGCAATTTACTTGGAGAAGAAGGTCATGGATTTTTGATTGCCATGAAAACTTTTGACAGAACTAGAAATGGTGTTGGTGCTTTAGCATTAGGAGCAGCACGTGCCGCTTTTGAAACATCACGCGATTGGTCAAAACAAAGAATTCAATTTGGAAAGCCTATTGCTGCACAACAAGTTATTGCATTTATGCTAGCGGATATGGCTACTTCGTTAGAAGCCAGTAGAGGTTTAATATGGCAAGCCGCATCTGCTTATGATCAAGGCTTAAAGAAAGCTTCGATGTTATCAGCTATGGCAAAACTATACGCTTCGGATGCTGCAATGCAAATTGCTACTGATGCAGTGCAAATTATGGCTGGTGATGGTTACTCACAAGATTTCTTGGTAGAAAAAATCATGCGTGATGTTAAGCTAAACCAAATTTACGAAGGCACGAATCAAGTACAAAGATTAGTGATTTCAAAAAGTGTATTGAAATAAATTAATCTAAGTCTTCATAAAGATTAAGTAAATTATATAAAGCGTTCAGCGGAATTTCCGTTGAACGCTTTTCTTTTTATACTAATTTGTGTCTGCCATAAAAATTCAACATCTCCTTTGCACAAAAAAAGGCTCGCCAATGGCGAGCCTTTTATATATTATATTAGGGCAAATTCTAGTGAATATCCCAAAATAATTTAGTAATCATTTTGTCACCACCCACAGCTGCAGCAGCTGCAGTATAGTTAGCTCCATTTAAAGTTTGTTCATTTACTGGATATGTAAAGCGAACAGGAACACTACCATCTTCAGTTCTTGCCAAAGGAGGCAATGCTAATACAGGGTAGTCTAATCTTCTCCAAGTAGTCCAACCAATAAATCCACGGTTGAAAGAAGCAATCCAAGATTGAGTAGCAATTACTTCTTGCCAAGTACCAGAAGCAGTTGTATATGCTACATCAGGATTAGCTAAATAAGTTGTAGCATCAGCAGAAGTTCCTCCCCAATAAATGATAGAAGCTTCTATAGCTGTATTATAATGACTTTCAGCATTACCGCCCACAGAATAACCTCTAGCAGCAGCTTCAGCTAAATAAAACTCTACTTCTTCGAAGCTAAAAAGCATACATTCGAAAGTAGGATCTACAACAGTACTTGTTAAGTGAGAATAAGCTAAATAAGGGCTACTTTCACCATAAGCTGCACCAATATACTCAGGTCCAGCACCAGTATCAACAGTTGTATAATATAATGGTAAACGAGGATCACTCATTGCTAGCATTGGATCTATAATCGTACTTGCAGCAACAAAGTCATGACGACCACTAGCGATTAAATCAATATACAAAGGGTTAGTATTAGGCGCAGCACCCATATAAACTAAAGCAGTATTTTCAGCTTGACTTGAAATAACACCAGCAGAATAAGCCTCTTGTGCTTTTGTTTTAGAAACACCAGCATCAAAATCAGCAATATGGATAGCCATTTTTAGTTTTAATGAATTAGCAAAAAGCATCCATTGGTTTACATCACCTCCATTATAAATGTCAGCACTTCCATAGCTACCATTGGTAATATCTAAATTGCCAATTGCAACATCAAGTCTTGCAAACAAACTAGTATAAATACCTGCAGCGTCATCATACTTAGGAGTAGTGGTTACATCTACACTTAATGCCTCAGAATAAGGAATGTCACCAAAAATATCTACCATACGATTGTAAGTATAAACATTTAAGATTTCAATAATTGCTAATTTGTTTTTCTTAGCTGCTATATCAGCAGGAGTAGTAACTTCTTCAGCTGAAATGATAGTATTAGCTTCTAGAAGATCTCTTAAGATGTCTCTATAAAATGTAAGAAATGCGTTATCAGGAATTGAACGGTTTACAATATCAAAATTTGCTTCATCTACATAAGTAGTTTCAGTAACATACTGTGACCATATTTTCCAAATGTTCGTATTTACATTGATACTGGCTAGTTGATCTGCCAGATCTTTTTGTGCATTGGTAAAAAGAGTTTCACCCGAAACCGCTTCAGGGCTCTTTATATTCTTGTTCATCTCCTCAAAATCCTTTGAGCAAGATGCAGCAACGAATACTAATAAAATAAATAATATCTTTTTCATGCTCTTAATTTTTAGAATTGTAAGTTAATATTGAAGCCAAAATTACGAGTGGTTGGCAAAGTACCACTTTGGAAACCTTGAAGGTTACCAGAACTTAAACCTGCTTCAGGATCTGCATCAGGTAAGTTTTTATAAATAATCCATAAGTTGGATCCTACAAAACTAACAGAAGCTCCTTTAAAGAAACCATCGCCTAATAATTCTTTAGGTAAGGTATAAGTTAGTACTAATTCTCTTAATTTAAGATAAGAAGCATCATATACGTAACGAGCATTAGGGCTAACACCGTAACCATATGTTCCATACCAGTTTGCTTCTATTCTTTTATCATTAGCTGTATATGCTCCTGTTGGATCTCCATTAGCATCTAATACTGCAACAACACCTTCGTTAATAATACCTCCACCGTCAGCAACTAAGTCACGTTGAGGGTTTCCTAAGTCATTATTTTCGGCAGAAAAAGCATAAAGTCCAGTTGCATCACCATACCAATGGTCAAGAGAGAATACATCACCACCTTTTTGCCAATCTAATAAGAAACTAAGCGTATAGTTCTTGAAGAATGTAAAACTGTTGGTTAATCCCATATTCCAATCTGGAGTGATATTTCCAATAACATTGTCAGAAGTAGAAGTTCTTAGATAACGTCCAGAAGTATTACTAATTACTTTGTCACTTTCTCTATCATCTTCCACTGCATATACAAAGTCAGTTCCTTGAATTGTTCCATAAGGCTCTCCTACTGTAGCATTAATGGTAACACCACCTTGGAAGCTACCCAATACAAGATTGTCAACACCTTCGTATAATGAAATAACCTCATTGGTATTTTTACTCCAATTTAAGATTACATCCCAACGGAAGTTCTCAGTTTTGTATGGAGTTCCGAAAACAGAAATCTCTATACCTTTATTTTGTATTTCACCAGAGTTAACGTACTTATAAGAATAACCAGTTGCAGTAGAAACAGAAACAGGAAGAATCTGATCAACAGTATTTGTTTTATAAACAGCCATATCGAATCCCATACGTTTTTTAAGGAACATCATTTCTAAACCAGCCTCAATACTCTTGGTTCTTTCTGGCATTAGTTCAGAGTTGTTTTTAGTACTTGGAACAGAGAATAAAGTAGTACTACCAAAGGGAGTTGGCTTTGAATATACATCAGAAACACTAGCGAATGGAGCTCCATTACCTACTTCTGCATAATTTACACGGAATTTACCAAAGTCTAACCAATCTGCTTTATAATTATTAGAGAATATCCAACTTGCAGCCACTGAGGGGTATATAAATGATGAATTATCAACAGGTAAAGTAGAAGACTTATCTCTTCTAACTGTTGCATCCAAATATACAAAGTTTTTATAACCTAAAGATGCACTAGCATATATACCATTAACACCAACTTGTTGAGCAACCTCAAGAGGTGCATCAACAGGGTCAATAGAGTTAGAGATAGAATATAAATTAGGAACAACTAAACCACCATTTGTAGAAGCATAAATACTATTGATGTTAGTTCTACGAACATTAGTTCCTAAGATAGCAGTAAGATGAAGGTCATCAGTAAGATATTTCTTATAATTGGCCATCAAATCATAATTAGTTTCGCGGAAAGTATAGTTATAACGAGTATAACCTGATCCTTGATCCAAACGACTGATTCCCCAACCACGAGCAGTACTTCCTACTGCTAATCTTTCCTCTTGCATAGTACTATAATAATCAACTGATCCTCTACCTAAAATACTTAAATTATCAGTAATTTTCCAGTCAGCTTGAACATTACCAATTACACGGTCACGTACGTCAGTAGTGAAATTTTCGTAACGAGTCCAATAAAAGTTATCCCAATAAGCAGGTGCTCCATCAATTCCATAATCTTGGTTAATATTATTTGGATTCCATGTTACATTTCTACCAGTTTGATCATACATATTCCACATATCTTCAACGTCAATATTGGTTTGCCACCACTGACGATAACTAGACATGATATTGTTAGAATAACCAGTTGAGTTACGACCAGTTGTGTTTGTATTGGCATAATTTACAGAAGCCGAAACTTTAAAATTCTCTGTAAAATCTTGAGATCCACTTAAAGAAAGGTTATTTCTATCTAAAGCACTATTTGGTAAAATACCAGTTTGGTGTAAATTAGTATAAGAAACACGGAAAGAGCTGTAAGCAGACCCACCATTAACCGAAACACTATTTTTTAAAGTATAAGCTTTGTCAAAGAAGGTAATTGCTCCGTTTGGACTATTTACCCAAGGAGTAGCTTTTCCATAATTTGGATGCTCAGGAATGATTGATGTCCATTGATAAACCATTAAGTTTTCGTCAAAAGCCTCACCATAAGAAGCATCTTCATAAGTAGGTACATAAAAGTTACCATTAGCATCTTCTTCTAAACCATCATGACCAGTTGCTCCATAATAAGGACCATAACCAGCACCATATCCTGTTTGATAATCAGGGAAGGTTGATTTATCAACAATACCCATAGTAACGCTAGATGAAAGTTGAACACCAATTGCTTTTGTTCCTTTTGCTACTCTATTACCTTTTTTGGTAGTAATAATAATAACACCATTGGCAGCACGTGAACCATAAAGGGCCGTTGCAGCCGCACCTTTCAGTACGTTGATTGACTCAATATCATCAGGGTTGATGTCGGATACTGCTGATCCATAGTCATAACCGCTACCAGCTTGTCTTTGAGCTGATGAGTTAGTGTTTGAATTGTTTACAGGCACTCCATCAATCACAAACAAAGCTTGGTTATCTCCCGTAAGTGAACTTGTACCACGTATAATAATATTGGTAGAACCACCCATATTATTATTGGTTTTAACTTGTACACCCGAAACTTTACCGGAAATTGAATTAACAAAGTTGTCATTTTTAACAACGTTAATGTCAGCTCCGCTCACTTCCTGTGTAGCATATCCCAGAGATTTTTTCTCACGTGAGATACCAAGTGCAGTAACTACTGCACCTTCAATCTCGATAGCATTATTTTCCATCACTACATTAATAGTAGTTTGGTTGCCCACTTCAATCTCTTGAGATGCCATACCTACATAAGAAAATACAAGAGTCTTGTATTTTTGATCGAAGGTAATTTTGTAGGTACCATCTGGGGCACTTGTAGTACCGATAGTAGTTCCTTTCACAATGACAGTTGCGCCCGGAACACTGTTTCCGTCATCGGAGCCAGTGATCGTACCGCTAACTGTCTTAGTTTGTGCTTGTACTAGTTGCATTCCTGCTAAAAAGAAGAATGCAATGAAAAAGGTAATTTTTCGCATAACAACTAATGTTTTGTTAGTAATAATTAATAATTGATTTAAGTTTGTGTTTCTGTTTTAAAATCTGTGTTAGTCATTTCACGCAAAACCTTTAATAAAGTTTTCCATATTGCGCCAAATGACTCCGCAAGATATAAAACAAATTCATAAAAAAACTTAAAAAAGATAACAATTATTTAACATTGGGTATATTTGTTAACAATAATGTGTCAATACACTGATATTCATTACATATTAGCATCAATAAAAAATTAACAATATTTCACATTTGATAAAAAATGTATTAATTGTTACAAATTAAACATAGAAAAAGCTCGATAAGTTTACCCTAAAATGCGGACAATTTGAATTTCAGTGTGCAAATACAACAGAAAGGCTTGAGATTTATCACCATGAATTTGATTTATTAAGTCGATATATTGTATAATTTGATTTTGATGTTTGGATTTTTCTTGCTCCGAAATAGTGGAATAATCGGCATATTTATAGTCTAAAATCCATAGCTGGTCGCCTTTCAAAATAATTTTATCAGGTCTAAATATTTCACCTTGTGGATTGATGATTTCTCTCTCACTCCAACTTAAATCGGCAGCATTGAAGAAAGTCTTAAACTTTTCGTTGGTAATGAGTGCATTAAGGATTGAAGTAAACTCATCTCTGTAATTTGGAGACAATTTTTTATTAAGTTCAGCTTGGTGAATAATTTCTTGAACAGAACTTTCTGTATTTAAGTTCATCAATAGTTCATGCAATTGAATTCCCTTTTCAATATTGATATGAATTTGATTTTTGGGCAATTCTCTCTTTAATTGAATTCTTTTGCGCCAATCATTTTGAATGTAATTTTCAATTTGCATACTTGTGGCGACTTTTATATCATGCTTTTTTATAAGCTTCGGTTCACCTATAATAATATGATTGCTTTCATTCTTTTTTAAATCCAAACCTTCCCACTGTATCGGTGCAATACGATTATTCCAAAAGGTCTTGGACTTGGCCTCTGATGTGAAAAATAAATGCAACTGCTCCGTTGGTCGAGTGCAGGCAACATAAACCATATTCAATTCATCGAGTCGCTTTCTGTCTAGTTCCTCAGTTAAAATAGGCTCAAAATCACTTTGCAATCCTCTTTTCTCATCACCAATTAATACTTTGGGTATCAAACCGGCGATCTGAGTTTCTGGCTCTGCCCATAAGTAATCCCGATTGCCCAAAGAGGAATCAAAACCTAGCACTGGAAACAGCACAACAGGAAATTCTAAACCCTTAGCTTTATGAATAGTAATCAGTTGAACGGCATTGGAATCAGCGGCCATATCTATTTTAAGCTTAGTCTGTTTCTCCTCCCAAAAGTCCAAAAACTGGCGACAACTTGCGCCTATTTTTTTAGTCTGATCAATGATTAAGTCCAAAAAATTAAATAGATATGCGTTAATTGCTTGCTCAAAATTAATTTTCTTGATAATATATTCTGCCAACTCAAAAGTTTCCATTTGGTGCATTTTGGCTTCATTTAGTGAATATCCAAGCTCTGTTAAATACAAAAAGAAACTAGGTGCATTTTTAAACGTTGGTATAGTCTGAAGCTGTTTTTCATCCAATAAAAACCGTAGAATAAAATGGATATTAGAAGGGATTTCAATTTCATTGATGATTTGCATAAAACTAATAATCACCATCACAGGTTTCGACTTATACAAATAAAGTGCATCTGAACTCACAACATTGACTTGATTTTGAGTCAGAAATTCTGCCAATTCAATTAATGGCTTATTTTTCCTTGCCAAAATACAGATGTCACCTAATTGATAATTTTGCTCTTCTGTAAGGTCTATAATTTGTGCCAAAATAGCTTGATGCATTTCATCAGAATGGTCCTCAATATATTGTAAACTTATTTGCCCTTCGTTTTTAGTTCTAAGTGTTTTTTGCTGATGATTTTGAAAAAACATAGTGACATAACTTGGCTCCTGCTCAATTAAACTATTGAATAGCACATTATTAAAATCAACAATATTTTTTAAACTGCGATAATTGACATCTAGATTAACAGACTCAAAAACCTGCTGAATTAAAGCTTGACGCTCAGCAATCAATTTAGATTCTGCAGCACCTTTTAACAAAGGCAAGTTTACAAATTGCTCTACTTCACCATCACGCCAGCGATAAATAGATTGTTTGGCATCGCCGACCAAAAGATTCTTATATCCGCTAGCTAAACTATTATCAATCAGAGGTAATAGATTATTCCATTGAATAACCGACGTATCCTGAAATTCATCCACCAAAAAATGATTGAAGCGTTGTCCAATCCTCTCGTATATATAAGGTGCATGTTGGTCTTTTACTACCTCCGAAATTTTACGATTCACCTCCGACAAATGGATAATATCGGTTTCTTCGCTTTTTAAATCAATCAGCTTTTTCAGCTCATGAATAAGCGCGAGTGGTGTAATTTTATTATAAATCAGCAAATGTGATAAGTAAACAGGCAATTGTTGATGATGAAATGCTCTGGCTTCTTCTATGATTAAATTCAAAGCGGGTTTTGCTGCATCCACTCGGGATTTTACGTCAGGTTTTTGGGATTTAGCATACCAATCATCATCTTGATTTACTTTTATCAAGAAGGTTTTATTTTCAATTTTGCTAATATTATAAACATCATCTTGTAACTCCTTTAACTTTACAAAATAATTCCACAGCCAACCTGCACTAAAACTCATTTTTACAAGGCCCGATTGCTCAATACATTCAATTCCTTGATTTCCAAAGTCCTTCATTTTTTGATCAAAATCGGTCATGCTTTTGCGCAATATCTTTTTTATTTTGATAAAATTTTCGATGGGAACACTTTTTAATAATTCAATATGATCATAGTGCTTGGAATCAAAAATTAGTGAGGCTAATTTGTTTAATGAATCATCCAATTTTGGACTTTTTTCATCTTCTATTTGAGCTAATGTAAAATCCAGTAGAAATTGTGTAAGCTGCGGATCAACTCCAATATTTTCATACATTTTTTCAATAGCCTGATGAATTAAAACATCTTTGTCGAGCTCAATTTCAAAATTGGAACTCAACTGTAAATCATGGGCAAAACTGCGTACAATTTTCACCACGAAACTATCGATGGTGCTGAAACCAAAATCACTATAATTATGCAAAATCTGAGAAAGTAATTGCTCTGCACGAAGCATTAATTCTTCCTCATCAAAACCAGTTTTGGCGATGATGTCATCGACTACAAACTGCATTTTAGGATTAGCTTCCTTCGATTTATAATCTTTGATATAAACCAAATATTGTAGCAGCCTTTCCTTCATTTCGTTGGTAGCTTTTAGTGTAAAAGTCAGCGCAATAATTTTTCGAAATTGAGATGGATTCTTGAGCGCAAGGACAAGATATTCAATAACTAATGTGCTAGTTTTCCCCGATCCGGCAGATGATTTATATACGATTAAGCTCATGAAGGTAAAATTTTAGCGAAGATATGTAAAATTCAAAGTAGATTCTGAATACAAATAGTTGTTCATTTAAAGTACGAAATAC
>FLOH01001503.1_pt1 | contig 36406 bp, 34 predicted proteins | sample 756751 | NCBI WGS metagenome assembly FLOH01 (sample SAMEA4026879, study PRJEB14308) | marine metagenome | biome: coastal water; material: water | depth 74 m
AATTTGTTCTATTGTGCAAAGTTTTGTTACTTAGAAGCAAAGCAACCGGGGACCCTGACATTTATTTTCAGAGCAACAACAGCCCCCCGAAGTCATTCCGGGCTTGACCCGGAATCCAGAAGATCTAGCCGGTTTCTGGATTCCGGCTTAAAACATGCCGGAATGACGACCTGTTTTATTATTGAACGTGTTGAGCTGAATAGTTACCCAGCCCATCATCCCTCAACTACTTCTGGCGACCGTATTCGTCATCAAAGCGGACGATATCGTCCTCGCCGAGATAGGAGCCGTTCTGGACCTCGATCATCTCCAGATCTATAACGCCAGGATTTTCAAGGCGGTGCCGGGTCCCGGCCGGGATATAGGTGGACTGATTCTCATGCAGGAGAAAGGTCTCGTCACCATTGGTGATCTTGGCCGTTCCTGTAACAATCACCCAATGCTCGTGCCGGTGATGGTGCATCTGCAGCGAGAGCTTTGCCCCCGGTGAGACCGTGATCCGCTTGATCTGATAGCGGGGTTGCTGCTCGAGCACGGTATACGAGCCCCAGGGCCGGTGGGCCGTGCGATGGACCCTGAACTCCTCGCGCCGATCACGCTTGAGCCGGGCCACGATCTTTTTCACATCCTGGGAGCGGGAAAGGGGCGCCACCAGGACTGCGTCGCCGGTCTCCACCACCAGCATGTCCTCCAGCCCCACCACGGCCACCAGGGTATCGTCGGCCCGAACCAGACAGTTCCGGCTGTCCTCCACCAGGACATCACCCTGGAGGACATTTCCGGCCTCATCCTTGTCCGAGACCTCCCACAGGGCCTGCCAGGAGCCGATATCACTCCAGCCCAGATCTGCGGCCACCACGGCAGCCCGATCCGTTTTTTCCATCAGGGCATAGTCAATGGAGTCGCTCGGGGCCGCGGCCATGGCCTGGCTGTCGAGGCGGAAGAAGCGACCATCCCAGTCACCCTGCTCCACCGAGCGGACCATGGCCTCCTGGATCTCCGGGGCGTGGATGGCCATCTCCTCACGAAAGGTGCGGGCCGAAAAGGCGAACATCCCGGAATTCCAAAAATAATTACCACTGGCCAGATATTCCCTGGCCGTGGCCAGATCGGGTTTTTCCTTGAATGAGCGCACCTTATACCCCTCGCCCCGCTCGATATAGCCATAGCCGGTCTCGGGCTGGGAAGGTTCAATACCAAAGGTGACGATAAAACCGTCAGCGGCCAGGTCGGCGGCCTCTGCCACTGCAGCCGCAAAGCGTTCACCGTCACGGATCAGGTGATCGGCAGGCAGGACCAGGAAGATCACCTGATCGTCCTCACGACCGCCGAACTCCACGGCCCCACTGATGGCCGGGGCAGTGTTTCGGCCCAAGGGCTCCAGGAGGATGGTGTAGTCACGGGTCAGGCCCAGGGCATCGATCTGGTTACTGGTGATGAAGCGATGTTCCTCGCCCACCACCACCAGCAGGGGCAGGACCCCGCTCAGACCTGCCACGCGCTGCACCGTGGTCTGCAGGAGAGAGGTGTCGTCAGTCAGTTGCAGGAGCTGCTTGGGATACAGTTCACGGGACAGGGGCCAGAGCCGGGAACCAGTGCCGCCAGCGAGAATCACGGGTTGAATCTTGTGCACGATATGTTTCCTTTGGTTGGGGGCATGCCCCGATTCAGACCCGGATCAGGGCCAGCAATTCCTCGGTCTTCTCTTGCAGCAGGGCCTGGTTCCCCCGGGTCTCGACGTTGAGCCTAAGCAGGGGTTCAGTGTTCGACTTCCTGATGTTAAAACGAAAATTGGCAAATGTCACGCTCAGGCCATCGGTGTAATCCCTCTCCCCAGTAGCAAAGGCCGCCTCAACCCGGGCAATGGCCGCGTCTGGGTCCTTGACCACGCTGTTGATCTCACCCGAGATGGGGAAGGCGGCCATACGCTCGGCCACCAGGCTAGACAGGGGCACGCCTCGGCGACTGATCAGGGAGGCGACCAGGAGCCAGGGGACCATGCCTGTATCGCAGTAACCAAAGTCCCGGAAATAATGGTGGGCCGACATCTCGCCGCCGTAGAGGGCGTCCTCGGCCCGCATCCGCTCCTTGATAAAGGCGTGCCCGGTCCGGCTCATGACCGGCACCCCGCCAGCGGCCAGGACCAGCTCCTGGGTATTCCAGATCAGTCGGGGATCATGGAGGATCCGGGCCCCGGGCTCCCGGGCCAGCAGCTCGGTGGCCAGGAGTCCGACGATATAATAACCTTCGATGAACGTGCCCTGTTCGTCCCAGAAAAAACAGCGGTCAAAGTCACCGTCCCAGGCTATGCCCATGTCTGCCCCCTGCTCACGAACCAGGCGGGCAGTATCCTCCCGCTTTTCCGGGAGCAGGGGATTGGGTACGCCGTTGGGGAAAGTCCCGTCAGGCTCATGAAAGGCGCGGATATAAGAGAAGGGCAGGTGTGGCTCCAGCAGATCGACAATGGCCCCGGCACAACCGTTACCGCTGTTGACCACCAGCTTCAATGGGCGCAGGGTCTCACGGTCAACATAGCCCAGCAGGTGTTCCACATAGCTCACCTTGTCTGGCGCAAAGCTCAACAGACCACGCCTTGGTGCCAGCCCTGGCAAGCGATCTTCCAGGATCATCCGCGCCATCTCCATTAGACCCGACTCCCCGGTCACCGGCCGCGCCCCTCTGGTGACAAACTTCATCCCGTTGTAATCGGCCGGGTTGTGGCTGGCAGTAACCACAATACCGCCATCCACGCCCTGCTCTTCCAGGCTGAAGGCCCCGTGATAGATCTCCTCGGTCCCACACAGCCCCAGATCCAGGACATCCACCCCGGAATCCAGCAGGCCGCCAATCAGGGCCGAACAGATCGCCTCACTGCTCAGACGGATATCACGACCAACCACGACCTTACGCGGCGCCAGCAGGGCCGCATAGGCTCGGCCGATGCCACGGGCAAGCTCCGGATTCAGTTCATCTGGAACCCGTCCCCGAATATCATAGGCCTTGAAACAGGCCGGAATTTCAATCATATCAGCACCTTTTATCAGTATTGTCCGGTTAAGAACTTGCAGAAGCTACTCATCATTTTATCGACCGTCACTCCGGCAGGCTGTTTATCCGAAAGCCCCAGATTAACCATTACTGAAGTACCTCATCCAAGCACGTTAAATTCCGTCATCCTGGCATGCTGTTAGCCGGGATCCAGCAAGGTTAATATAGCCATGTGGCCAATTCCTGGATTCCGGCTAAAAGCATGCCGGAATGACGAATTTTAATGATGGTTAACCTGGTTCTTTCATATAAACAGCCTGCCGGAATGACAAAAATATCGTAACTATACAGCTAAACACGTTCAATAATAAAACAGGTCGTCATTCCGGCATGTTTTAAGCCGGAATCCAGAAACCGGCTAGATCCTCTGGATTCCGGGTCAAGACCGGGATGACTTCGGGGGGTTGTTGTTGCTCAGAAAATAAATACCGAGCCCCCGGTTTGGATGCTGGACAGTTACAGAATATCTTACAAGAATATCTTTCATGCTTCGTTGTCACCGCCCGTGGAGATGGATTAGACGAAGGTAAGAGAGGTTACGAGACTCCTATCCAGTTACAAAATTTCATGATACAAATCATGCCAATCGGGATTGAACTTTTCAATTAACTTAATTTTCCAGGCGCGGGTCCATCCTTTCACTCTCTTCTCGCGCTGAATTGCGGATTCCATGGTTTCGTGCACTTCATACCAGACCAGCTGATGAATTGCGTACCGTTTACTGAACCCTTTGACAAAATCGCTCTTGTGCTCCCATATCCTTTTTACGAGACCTGAAGTCACACCGACATAAAGTGTTCCATTTCGTTTGCTTGCGAGTATGTATGCAGCAGGCTGCTTGTTCATTGGCGCCAACCTGGATTCCGGCTAACAGCATGCCGGAATGACGAATTTTAATGATGGTTAACCTGGTTCTTTCATATAAACCCTCGTCCCCACGGGCAGGAACAACGAATCATGAAAAGTATTCTTGTCATTCCGGCTAAAAGCCTGCCGGAATGACGGACTTTAACGTGCTTGGATGAGGTGCTACAATAATGGTTAATCTGGTTTTTTCATATAAAACAGCCTGCCGGATGACGAAATATTGCCCCCCACACAGATGTACCCGCAACAGCGGAGGGTCTTGTTGGGCAAAAAAAGGGGCTAGAAACTTCTAACCGGACAACGCTGACCGGGTAGCACTCAGCAGATTTTCTTGAGAGATAACGCTACTGACGCTTCGTCAGTTTACCCTCCAACAGACTCAGAGATCAACCCGGATCAGTTCCACCTCGCCGATGGCCCCCATGGTCTCGCCGCAGATCACCACCACGCCCAGGAGCCCGTCAATGGTCTTGGCCTGGGCCAAGGCTCGGGCAACACCGCCCTTGCCACCGGAGGCCGCCCCCACCTCATTACCAAGCCGGGTTGCTGCAGCATCGGCCAGGGCCGTTGATTTCGCCAGCACGGTCACTGAATCGGCCTTCCCCAGGCTCAGGGAATGACCCACCGTACCTGAGGATGTGCAAATCCCCAGCGGCATCTGCCGGGTATCGATCCGCAGCCCCACCTTATTGCTCAGGGGTGAGCGACCGGCAAAGATGGCCACGTCACAGCTCTTTTGCCGGGCCAGATAGATATCGCCACCGTTCTCCACCATCACCTCGGCCTCGCCATCGGCCAGCAGCCCTGCCCCCACATATTCGGCAATGGTCCCGGCCACTGCAGCCATGGGCCCGACTCCTGCCTGCAATCCTGCCGCCAGCAGCCGCCGCACCAGAGGCGGGGCCAGGACATCCATGGGAAGGGGATCTAGCGTTGCAGAAAACAGGGGATGCTTTACAATGTAATCTTCAAGCTGAAGGCGTGCCTCAAGGATCAGTTCCCGGGCCCGCTCGGTGACATCCACTGAGGCCAGGATCTGGAGATCGGTCTCCTGCACCCGGACCACGGTGGAAATCAGCCCCCCTGGATCAAGCTGGGCCCGATAGCTCCGTTTCTGATAGGACTCTGGTTTTTTCTTCCGTTGCGCCGCCTTCACTGCCCTACTCCTTAAGACAAAAGTAACTGCCCAGCAGCACCACATCTGTTTTGTCATCGGCCTGCTCGTGTACTGATCAGTACACTTCGCAGACCTCTTTCGCACATCTGCAGCACTGCTGAACAGTTACTGTTCCGGGAAAACGCCCGTTTCCGGCATTAAGATGGTTACTTACAGACAAAAATCGATTACTGCGCCCATGTCAACACGCCGCCACCTGATCATCCTCTTCACCCGCTATCCTGAGCCTGGCCGCTGCAAGACCAGACTCATCCCGGCCCTGGGTGCGGATGGGGCCGCCGCCCTGCACAAATGGATGACCGAGCGGGTGGTCAGCGCAATCAAGGCCCTGACCAGCGACCACGGCCCAGACCTGGAGATTCATTTTGACGGCGGGGACGAACAACAGATGCGGGATTGGCTGGGCCAGGATCTCAACTACCAGCCCCAAGCCGCTGGCGACATTGGCCAGCGCATGGCCCATGCCCTCTGCTCCAATCTTCAAGAGGCCGAGAAAATCCTGCTCCTGGGCTCGGATTGCCCACAGATCACAGCCGCTCTGCTCACCGAAGGGCTCAACGCCCTGAATGACCACGACCTGGTTGTAGGCCCGGCCCATGACGGCGGCTATTATCTGATCGGAGCGACAAACCGCCTGCCAGAGCAGGCCTGTGTCAAACTTTTCACCCACATCAACTGGGGCAGCGCCACGGTCTATGATGAGACCATCACCCGCCTCCGCCACCTGCAGCTCAGTTTTCATAGGCTGCCAAAACTCCACGACATCGACACAGCAGATGACCTCCACCATCTCGATTATCGTCCCGACCCTCAATGAGGCCGGGAACATCCAGGCTTTAGCCCAGCTGCAAGAGCTGGTCTGCGAGGTCATCATCGTTGACGGCGGCAGTACGGATCACACTTGCGAACTGGCCCGCGCGGCTGGCCTCAGGGTTAGCGAGACAAGCGGGGGGCGGGGCTGCCAGCAGAACCAGGGAGCACGGCTCGCCCAGGGGGACATCCTCCTCTTCCTCCACGCAGACACGCAACTGCCGCCAGACTTTGGCCAGGCCGTTATCAACTGCCTGGCCGAGGACACGATCATTGCCGGGGCCTTCAGCCTCAAGATTGACGGGCCTGGCATTGGTCTGCGGCTCATCGCGGGTCTGGCCAACCTGCGCTCGCGCCTCCTGCAACTCCCCTACGGCGACCAGGCCATCTTCATCCGTCGCCCTGATTTTTTCCGCTACGGCCCCTTTGCCGAGGTGCCGATCATGGAAGACTACATCCTCATCCGCCAGCTGACCCGCTGCGGCACGATCAAGACCCTCAGCCAGGAGGTCACAACCTCGGGCCGCCGCTGGCAGCGCCTGGGGCTGATCCGAACCACAGTCATCAATCAGCTGATGATCGCGGGTTACGCCATGGGCATCTCACCCACCCGGCTGGCCTCACTGTACCGCCGTCTCTTCGTCATCGCCAAGGGGTGAGGACGCCTCAGGCCGGGGAACGTCCTTAGAGATAGCCGGCTCTTTCTGGCGGAAGGCCTCACGCAGCCGCTCATCCTTGATCACCTGCTGGAACTGAACAACTCCTTGTGACACGAGCGGACACAGCTGACAATCCCGAATCAACCTGCTCTCGGGGCTGATGAAACCAGAGAGCATCATGTGCATGAGCAGGACCACGATCAAGGCCTTGGCCGCACCAAAGACAGCCCCCAGGAGCTTGTCAAACCAGGCGGCAATGGTCACCTCAATGACCTTGGTCAACACCTTACCCAGCAACATGGCCAGGACATAGGTGAAGACAAAGAGGATGGCATAGGAGGCCAGAAAAACCACCTGTGGATCTTCGGATAGCCCTCGCAAAAAAGGAAAGAGTTTGTCATGATACTGACCGGCCACCACATACCCGACATAGAGGCCAAGAAGGACCGCAATCTGGCGCACAAAGCCGACCCAGCCGCCACGCAGAATAAAAAAGAGAAAAAGGCCCAGGATCACATAATCGTAGGCGGTAAGCTGAATATCCATATTGGTTTCCAATGAGAGTGAGAGAGTGAGCAAGACTGCGGATGACTACTGCCTGAATTGTGTAACCACTCGGCAAGATTTCAGAACCCACAATGACCTCGGGCTGTAACTGTTCAGATGTGCTTCATATTCGTTCATTTAGGCGTGCGAAGCATACTTGTGTATGCGAGCAGGCCAAAATGGGCGAAGATGGAGTGCCGCTGAACAGTTACTGAATTGTTAGCATGACGGATTGAAATTGCAAGAGATTATTTCGAAGACACCCATGACCATTCAGCAAAACGACACGGAAAAAACCACCCTGGAGGGACTTGCCGCCCTGGCCGGACACAGTGCGGGCACGCCCATCTACCCGGCCCTGGTCAACCTGGAGGCATTGGGCGCGACTGTTGATCAATGGGGCCTGGAAGAGGTCAGCAGCCCATGGTTGAATCAGGCAGAGCAGGCGGTCCTGAACGGGTTCCGCTTACGCAAGCGCTGGCTGGAATGGCTGGGTGGGCGGATCTGTGCCAAGAAGGTAGCCCTGGCCTCCCTGACCTGGAACAGGGTAACGGCGCCACCCATGCCCCCGCAGTTGTGGATCAGGAATCAGGCATCCGGCCGCCCTTTTCTGGAACTCGATGCAGACCACAGCAAGGTGCACAGCCAGGGCAACAGCCCCTTAGCTGATCTGTCCATCTCGCATTCCGGGCTCTACGCCACAGCCCTGGCCGCCCGCTCATTCTGCGGTATCGATATCCAGCAGATCAGCCAGGCCCTGGAACGAACCCAGGAACGCTTTGCCACACCGGCAGAAATGGCCGTCTTGAAGGACATCTGGCCAGCCTGCAGCAAACGGGAACGACTGGGTCTGCTCTGGAGTGCCAAAGAGGCCCTAAAAAAAGCCATGGGCCAGGAACAGATGCCCGGCTTCCTTGAACTGATCCTGGACACGACCCAGCCACAAACCGCAGGCAGCCTGAGGGACCCCGTCCTCTGCTCATTCAGGCGCTGTAATGTATCGCACCCGCCTCACGTGCAACCTCTGTCCCTGCCCCAGGTTGCTGTCACCCTCCTGAACAGGGACTACGCCTTGGCCCTCTGTGCCCAGTCTCCAAACAACGACCAACCGAGTGATCATGCCTGAACTACCGGAAGTTGAAGTGGTCTGCCGTGGTCTGCGGCCGCACCTGATCGGCAGCACCATCGTTGAGGTGCACTGCGGCGACAAGAATCTGCGCGTCCCCCTGCCGCGTGCAGAGCTACGCGGCATGATCGGGCAGACCATTTCCGAGGTCTCACGCCGGGCCAAATACCTGCTCATCCATCCAGCAGACAGCTCCCTGCTCATTGTCCACCTCGGCATGAGCGGCCGTTTGGGGCTCTTCCCGGCCGAAGAACCACTTCAGCGCCATGACCATGTCCGCTGGAGACTCAACAACGGCCTGGAACTGCGCCTCAATGATACCCGGCGCTTTGGCAGCGTCCACCTGCTCTCCCCCGAACAGGCCCGGAATCGCGAGCATGGTTTTTTTCATACCAGCGGCCCAGAGCCCCTGGCAGAAAACTGCACTGCGGAGTTATTACACCACCAGGCCAGAGGGCGAAGACAGGGCATCAAAACCGTGCTCATGGACGGGCGATTCATTGCCGGGGTTGGCAACATCTACGCCAATGAGGCCCTGTTTGCCGCGAGGATCCATCCCACTGCCCCAGCCAGCAGCCTTAGCCTCAGGGATTGGCAACGCCTGCTCCACCAGCTCAGGGACATCCTGAACCAGGCCATTGCCTGCGGTGGCTCAACCATCAGCGACTTTCTCGGGGCCAGTGGGGAAAGTGGTTATTTCCAGGTCAACTTCAAGGTCTATGGCAAGGGGGGCAAGAGCTGCCCCAGCTGCGGCCAGGCAATCACAAAGATCCAGATCAGCGGTCGAGCCAGCTTTTTCTGCCCCCACTGCCAACGGGAAGAAAAAAGCAGGCCCTGAGCACCTGCCCCCTGACGATCACCAGGGTGTGCACCCCATCTCACCCCTGCTAAAGGACAGAGTCTGGGAACAGCAAAACGGACAGATGGACGGTAATCAGCTCTCCCTGGCGATAATGACGGCGCCGGGCCGGAATGACCAGGTAACAGGAAGGCGACTCCAGCTGACCTGCAGGACGAACCACGCACTCGCCCTGATTCCACTCGAGCACGGCGCCTCTCAGACGACAGACCCCACATGAATGCAGCTGCACCTCCTCACTTAGGCGCAGCCGGAGGCAGCGCGGCCCGCCAGCCCGTATCCCCTGAAGATTCAGGAGGGCAGGCGCCACCAGCTCGTTGAGGAGCATCCGTACGGCCGGAGGTGGTCCGGGCAGTCCGAAGAACAAGGTTCGACCTAAAACGCCAAAGAGTGTGGCCCGGCCAGGACGGACATTCAAGGCCCGATAAACCAGACGACCGCCAGCCCTGACAAAGGCCTCTTCCACCAGATCATACTTGCCCGGTCCCATGCCCCCGGTGCTGATCACCAGGTCAACGCCCTGTGCCACAACCTCGGCCAAACGATCCTGCACTAATTCAACGCGGTCCGAGACCAATCCATGATCCGTAACCTCACAGCCAACACGAGTCGCCAGATCGCGGAGAAAATAGCCATTGCCAGAGATCTTACGCCCGGGCAGAGGATCTGCCCCCGGGAAATCCAGTTCGCTGCCGGTGCAGAAAAAGCCGACGCTTGGCCGAGCATGCACCTCAACCTCGGCATGGCCGCTGCCGGCAAGGAGGACCAGATCCCCAGGCCGCAAGGGACGCCCAGCCGGAGCCACCACCCTGCCCGGCTTGAGCTGCCTGCCCTTTTGGGCAATGAACCTGCTTTTAGCCACTTGAGACACTTTAGCCAAATTCCCCTGAGCCAAATTCCCTTTCGCCAAACTCCCATGGGCCCACTGGACCGTATCCGCAACAAGCAGTCGATTGTCCTGCACCTGGCATTGTTCATCCGGGATGACTCGTAGGCCCTGAGGTGGAATGAGACCTCCGGTCATGATTCGGCAAGCGGTACCCGATCGCAGTGGCCTCCCTCCCGTATCGCCGGCGGCAATCTCACCGGCCAGCTTATAGCTCCAACCCGCCTCAGTGCGCTGACCACCCCTTCCGATCACATAGCCATCACGGAGTGACTGATTAAACCCCGGCAACGAGGTCAGGGCCTTCAACGACTGCACGGGAACCCGCCCCACGGCCAGATCCAGGGCTACTGTCTCCGAGGCCAGAGGGACAATCCGCTCTGCAATTAAACGTCGTGCCGTCTTCAGATCAGGAATCTCTCGCTCAGTCATATCGCCCCACTGGTCTCTGTGCAAAACAGCAAAAAAAAATCGTTCCCATGCCCAAGGCACAAGAACGATTTAGTAACTGTTCAGCAGCACCCCATCTGCTTCGTCATCGGCCTGCTCATGTACTGATCAGTACACTTCGCAGACCTCTTTCTCGCAGCTGGAGCACTGCTGAACAGTTACGGTACATGGTTAAACGCTCTTTGTCGGCATTAAACTGGATAGTGACCACACGCCTAAATGAACGAAAATGAAGAACATCTGTAACTGTCCAGCACCCCAACCGGGGGTCGGTATTTATTTCCGAGCAACAACAGCCCCCCGAAGTTCATTCCGGGCTTGACCCGGAATCCAGAAGATCTAGCCAGTTTCTGGATTCCGGCTTAAAACATGCCGGAATGACGGCCTGTTTTATTATTGAACGTGTTTAGCTGAATAGTTACGAACATCAGAACAGTTACAGTACGGAGAAAAGGGTAATTTACAGCCTATGCTGAGTAGTTACCTATGGATCTCGCCTCAGACGGTCAGGTCCTTACGCTCAACCCTTCGCGGACCGCCATGTCCAGCCGTGGACCAGTCCCGGATCGGGGCGATGACCTCCATCTGCGCCGAGCGGCCAAAGGAGCCGAGGCGATCATGGATAGACTGCCAGATGCAATCCACATCCCGGGAGATCTCACAGCGTCCATCCACAGAACCACCGCAGGGGCCGTTCATCAGACTCTTGGCGCAACGGGCCACGGGGCACAGGCCACCGGTGAGATGGAGGACACAATCGCCGCAACCGGCGCATTGCTCAGTCCACACACCCTGCTCGGCCGAACCACCCATAAAGGTGGTGTTCAAGGCCGGATAGACCATGTCTTTTTTACGCAGATTGGCAATAAAATTGACGCCGACCCCACAGGCCGTGGACAGGATCGCGTCATACTGGCCCTTCCACTGATCAATCCCATCGACATACTCTTTATCACACTGACGGACCAGGCTACCCTCGGTGATCTCCACCTCGCGCCCCTCTTTTTTCAGGCCCAGACGCACCAGAGAGGCAAGGATAGCGGCCTCGCGCTCACCACCGGCCGAACACACGGTGACACAGCCGCGACAGGCCAGAATCAGGACCTTCTTGCAATCTTTTACCATCTCGATGATCTCGGCCATCGGTTTCCGTTCTGCAACGATCATGCTCTTTTTCTCCCTAGCAATTCAAGGTAACTTCGCCCCGCCGTCTCATGATACTGCCGGGCTACGGTCAAATTTTGTTAAAGGGGCTTGGGCCCAGATCCCGGATTTTTTTATCCATCTCAACGCCTGCGGCGACAAACTCAGGCTGGAGGCCGCGGGGCAGGTGATACATGGCAATGCGCCCACTCTCCACATCAAGCTCGGCCAGGGCCTTCTGCACAGCAGAAACCCTGCGGGCCGCACGGACACTGCCCTTGACATTGTGACAACCATCCACAGGACAGCCAACCACATAGACTCCGTCGGCGCCCTCTTCAAAGGCCTTGAGCAGACTGGTCACCTGAACCTTACCGGTACAGGGGACACGGACCATGCTGATGGAGGCCGGAAAGCCAAGCTGCTGCAGCTCCTTTCCATCTTCAGCACAACTCTGCTGCGACGTATAATGGCAGCTGAACAGGGTAATCTTGGGTTCAAAACTCATGGTGTTATCCCTCAAAAATCTGATACGAAAAAATCAGTAACTATCCAGTAGGACGCCGGCGCGACCGCTCTATTACGCGCCGCAGGCAGCCAGCAGCCGCTCGTCTTCTGATTCGTTAAGCGTAATGGCCTGGGCCGGACACTCTTCCACACAGATACCGCAGGCCCGACAGGCCTCGACATCGATGGTGGCAACGCCCAGCTTATCAATCTTGGGAATCTCCCAGGGACAGACCCGGACGCAGGTGAGACAGGCCACGCAGGCATCGCGCTCGACCTGGGCAGCCTTGCCCTTATTGACCAGATCCTGCTCCGTGACATAGCCCTCTTTCAGGGCCAGCTTGGCAAGCGCACCCATGATCTCGGCAAAACGGACATCCTGGGGACAGACAAAGACGCAGGAACGGCAACCAGAGCAGTACCAGAGCAGATCCGAACTCAACAACCGCTCTTTCATGCCCATGCGCACCATGTGAATGATCCGCCGCGGATCAAATTCAGGAATTGCCTGACTGACTGGACAGGCACCGCTGCAAGCGCCGCAGGCAAAACAGCTGTTCAGATGCTCACCGCCGGGGACAGCCGTTACCTCACTGTTAAAGGCAGGATTCAGTTCTTGTTGTGACTTGGCCATATAAATACTCCGGATCCTTTTTGCTCAGGATTCAGGTGGTAACTGATGAGAAATCAATTCCACGTTCACTGATATGATTCATAAAAGAAATTTATGATGTACTGTAAGCAGGTGGTTTTGTCAACATAGGAAAGCAGGAGCGCCTACAGGAAGACAGGGCAGGACATGCCTGTTCGTTCTTTTTCCCCACCTGTTTTTGCTTGACTTTAGGGGGCTGGCAAAAGTAACTATACCCTCTTATTCTACCCTTTTCTCATAAGGCAACAGAACATTTTTAAGCCTTCCCTCAGCCCATCAAGAGCCATGAATCACGACCAACTCGAACCTATCCTCAGCCCCGACGTCATTGCCGAACGCATCACTGCCCTGGGGCAGACCATCAGCCACGACTATCAGGGCCAACAACTCCTGGCCATTGGCGTGCTCAAAGGCTCATTTATCTTCATGGCCGATCTGGTGCGCGCCATTGACCTTGACCTCCAGATGGACTTCATCAGGGTCTCCTCCTACGGCAGCTCCACCAGCTCATCAGGGACCATCGAACTGGTCAGTGAACCATCCGCCACCATTGCCGGCCGTCACGTCCTCCTGATTGAGGACATCGTCGACACCGGCCTGACCCTGCAATGGCTGCGCGGTCATTTCTTAAGCCTCGGGGCCGCCTCGGTCAAGGTCTGCTCCCTGATCGACAAGGATGAGCGGCGGGAACAGGCGGTTGAGATTGAATATGCGGGCTTTAAGATCAACCAAGGCTTTCTGATCGGCTACGGCCTGGACTGCGACGAGCTCTATCGCAACCTCAAGGGCGTCTATCACCTGAACACCACCGACTAATCCCAGAACTGACATTTATCCCAGCCAAGGAGGCACAAGCCATGAGAAAAAAATCCATCGCCGTCATCCTATCCGGCTGTGGCAACCGAGACGGGGCCGAGATCCATGAGGCAACCCTGACCCTGTGGACCATCCACAAACACGGGGCCGACTACCAATGCTACGCCCCTGACATTGCCCAGCACCATGTCCTCAACCACCTGACCGGCGAGGAGATGGGCGAAAGCCGCAACGTCCTGGTGGAATCGGCCCGCATCGCCCGTGGTGAGATCAGGGACCTGGCCTCATTCCAGGCCGAGGCGCACGATGGACTGGTCCTCCCCGGCGGCTTAGGTGCGGCCAAAAATCTTTCCAGTTTTGCCACAGACGGCCCTGGGTGCACGGTCAACACCGAGGTGGAAGCGGCGGTGCTGGGCATGGCCAGGGCGGGCAAGCCCATCGGCGGTCTGTGCATTGCCCCGGCCATACTGGCCAGAATCCTGCCTGGGATCACGGTCACCATAGGCCAGGATCAAGGGGTCGCCACCTCAATCGCCAGCATGGGAGGCAAACACAAATCCACCCTGCACGGCGAGATCACCATCGACCGCGCCCACAAGATTGTCACCACCCCCTGCTACATGCTCGACTCCCGAGTCGACCAGATTGGTGATGGTGCCGACCGCCTGATCGCAGCATTGCTGGAGTTAATGGCAGAGCAATGATGATGGCGCAGCCATCCCGCGATCAACCAATTACAAGGGCAATAATCGCAAACACGTCAATCACCAGCAGGGCAGGTGTCACTTCATGTCGTTTACCGGTCATGAATTTTATGACTGTCCAACTCAAGAAGCCCCAGATAATACCTTGGGTGATTGAATAGGTGGTTGGAATGAGAAACATGGCCAGAAAGGCCGGGATGGCGTTGTCAAGCTCAGACCAGTTGATGGCCGTGACCGGGCGGATCATAAAGACCCCGACAATAATCAGGGCTGGTGCCGTAGCAATGGCCGGGACAATGGACAGGAGTGGTGACAGAAACATGAACGGCAGGAACAATAATCCCGCCACCACGGCAGTCATTCCGGTGCGGCCACCCTCTTCAATACCGGTGGCCGATTCTATATAGCTTGTCCCCGAGCTTGTACCAAACAGGCCCGAGATCATGGTTGAAAAGCCATCCACAATCAGAGACTCGCGAATGTTCCGAGGCTCACCATCCTCGTCCTTCAGATCGCCCGCTTCGGCCACACCAACAAACGTTGACAGACTGTCAAACATATCCGTAAAGAGAAAGGCAAAAAATACCGGCAGCAGTGAAAGCTTGAGCGAGCCCACAAGGTCAAGCTGGAAGAACACGCTGAAATCAGGCATGGACATCAAGCCCTTCCACTGCACCATTTCATCCGGACCCCAGAAGCGGCCCATGGGGATTGCCGCCAGAGTCGTAAAGACAATGCCGCAGATCAACGCGCCTTTATTTCGTTTGACCACCAGAATGGCTGTGACGCAAAAGCCCGCCAGGAAGGTGAGCACAGAGGGGGTCAAGTCGCCGCGGCTGATCAAAGTCGCCGGGTTGTCCACAATAAAACCGGCGTTGGTAAAACCGATCAGGGTGATGAAGAGGCCTATACCAGCGGCAATGGCATATCTGAGCTGAGTGGGAATCGCCTTGATGATCGCGGTGCGAATATTGAAGATAGAGAGCAAGATGAAGATAATTCCAGACCAGAAAACTGCGCCCAGGGCCGTCTGCCAGGGGACTTGCATCCCTAACACGACTGTGTAGGTGAAAAAGGCGTTGAGACCCATACCGGGCGCAACCAAGATGGGGTTCTTGGCGTAAATACCCATGGCAATACTGGAGAAAGCACTCACCAGTACCGTGGCGGTCAAGACCCCGTTAAACGGCATACCGGTGCTGCTGATGATCGCCGGGTTGACCACAATAATATACATGGTGGCCAGGAAGGTGGTAATACCGGCCAGGATTTCTGTCCGCATATCAGTGCCATTCTTTTTAAACTCAAAATATTTGTCCATCAGGTCGTCTCTCAAAGTGTGCCCTTCATCCGTGCGGTGAAAAAGGCATCAGTTAATTAAGCAGGCATCCCTATTCAAAAAATATGTTCGAACAAGAGAAGCATAAAGAATTTTATTGTAATCTTATTTCCCAAGACAGAACTGTTCAAAGATAACATCCAGAACATCTTCGGTGGTGGTGACCCCAACAATCTCATCCAGTTGACTCAGGCATTCCTGGAGATCGATGGCCAGCAGATCACTGGTCTGCCGGGCCGCTACCCCTTCAAGGGCCAACTCGGCCGCAGCACGGGCCCGAACCAGGGCCTGCCTATGGCGCAGGTTTGGGGCACAGGCCTCTTCCTGCCATTGCTCGCGACCGCCGGTGACCGCTGCAAAGATAGCATCCTTTAACTCCTCGATGCCCTGCTGGGCCTTGGCCGAGATACACACCATGGCCTGACCATCCAAGCTCAATTCGCTCAGATCAGGCGCAGGCGTCTGCGCTCCAGTCATATCCAACTTATTGGCAACCAGGATCAAAGGCTTATGGCGGACCGCTGCATACAAGTCCCGATCGGCCACACTCAGCTCTCGACTGAGGTCCACCATAAACAGGACAAGGTCGGCACGATTCATCTGTTCCCGCGCCCGGCGGATACCCATTTCCTCGACCTCTTCTGCCCCGTCACGGATTCCGGCCGTATCCACCAATCGCACCGGAACGCCGCGGATATCCACATATTCCTCGATGGTATCCCGGGTGGTCCCGGGTATAGCGGTCACCAGGGCCCGCTCCTCCTGGAGCAGGGTGTTGAGCAGGCTTGACTTACCCACATTGGGGAGCCCCAGGATAACCACCGAGATCCCCTCACGGAAGATCCGGCCCTGATCGGCATGCCGGAGAAGGAGAGCAAGGGGCTCCAAGACTTCAGCCCGCAGCCGCTGGGCCAAATGGGCGTGATCCACGATCTCAATATCCTCATCCGGGAAATCAATGGCCACCTCAATCAGGGCCCGCATCTCCACCAGGACCCGGCGGATGACATCAACCCGGTCATAGAGCGAGCCGGCCAGCTGTTGCACGGCCAGATCAAGTCCCTTGCGGGTCTTGGCGGCCAGGACATCAATCACGGCCTCAGCCCGGGTCAGGTCAATGCGACCATTGAGAAAGGCAAGCTTGGTGAATTCACCGGCCTCGGCCAGGCGGACATCATGAGCCAGGATACGTTCAAGGATTGATTGGAGAACGAGAAAGTTCCCATGGCAGTGAATCTCGACCACATCTTCCCGGGTATAGGTTCTGGGTGCGGCCATGAACACGGCCAGGACCTCGTCCATGATACGCCCATCGCGGGGATCACAGATCCGACCGTAATAGAGGAGATGGCTTTGATAACTACAGGAGGGATTGTGAGGGACAAAGAGCCGCTGGAGGACAGCAAGGGCGCTGGGCCCACTCATGCGGATAATACCAATACCACCAGACCCTGGCGGGGTCGAGATGGCGGCAATGGTTGGGCTGTTAACAGACAGAGTGGTCATACCGCGAAAGACTTGTTTGGCTTCCCGGGCTGGGAAGACGGTAGGTCTGGGGAATCTGGCCACTGACTACAAGGCAGACAGCTCATCACCCAAGGATGTCTTATGACTCGTCGCCACTGGACTCGGGCTTGCTCGGTTTACCCTTTCTGGAACGAGATGAGGGCCGCCTGCGGCCACCACCACTCTTTCCCTTACCGGGCTTGTAGATAAAAATCTTCTTGAACAGGCCATCGCCAACACTGCGGCTGCGGATCTCTTTGTCTTCCTGGAGGACCATATGGACCACCCGCCGTTCAGAGGGATTGAGGGCCGCAATAACCTGGGTCTTACCGTCAACCTTGACCAACTCGGCCAGTTCCCGGGCACGATCCTGCAACTCATCAAGCCGTTTTTCACGGAAACCTGCCACATCCACAGTCAACCTGATTCGGCCTACGACCTTGCGGGTGACCATCTTACGCAGCAGATACTGGATGCTGTCCAGAGTCTTCCCCTCCTCGCCGGTCAAAAACTCGTCATGATCACTGCTCAAACGACAGCCGACGGCCAGGCCCTTGCTCTCGATCTCGATCTCTGCCGGATAGCCCATCAAGACCAGCAACTGCTCGAGTTCTCCACGGATCAGATCAAGGTCGGTCTGGGCGAGATCCTCTTCAACCACAGGGGGGCTGACAACTGGCTCTGCAACGGTCGCCTGCGGCGCCTTGGGTTCAGACCTTTTTTTGCCGGAAGCAGGCGGTTGCTCAGCTGTCACAGCTGCCGTGTCCTGCTCGGCAGATTGTGCTGCAACAACTGGCTCAGGCAACTGATCTACAGCAGCGGCAGACTCCTGCACTGCAGCAGGGACATCTTTTTTGACCGCCGGGGATTGCTTCTTCGGCCTCGGCTCTCTTTCGGGTGCACTCTTTTGCACCACTGTTGATCCGGCCACGGCTGACCCACTTTGAGCGGCCTCAGATTCAATACGCTCACTCAGGGTCTCGGCCCGAACTGAGACCCGAATCTGGGCCTTCTTCCGAATCAGACCAAAGATCCCAGTGGAACCGGTCTCAACCACCTCGATATTCAGATCTTCCTGAGATGCCTTGAAGAAACTGCAGGCCTGGGCAATTACATCGGCCACATCCTTGCCAAAAAAGTCTTTTTTCTTAGCTGACATTCATTATCCTTGATCAGTCTTGGCGCCCGCTGCCACAGGGAGGAAGAGGTTGCCGAACAAAAGTCCGGCTTGACAGGAGCGCAAACAGTCTTTCCCCGACAAGTTATCGGGGTTCAATGCCAAGTCTCAACTCTTTTGACGATTGATCACCTGCTGCTGGAAAATGGCCAGCAGATTATTGACAAACCAGTAAAGAACCAGGCCGGAGGCAAAATTAACAAACATGACGGTGAAAATTACCGGCAGAAACATCATGATCTTGGCCTGAGTGGGATCGGCCGTGGTCGGAGTCATCTTCTGCTGGAGGAACATAGATGCACCCATGAGCAGGGTCAGGACCGGAATCCCGCCGAGATAGGGAATATCAAAACCGATCCACAAGCGGTCCGGGGCTGACAGATCGCCCATCCAGAGCATGAATGGGGCATGGCGCAGCTCAATACACTGGAGCAGAACCTTATACAGGGCAAAAAAGACCGGGATCTGCAAGATCATGGGCAGACAACCGCCCAGGGGATTGACCTTGTAGGTCTTATAGAGGTTCATCACCTCCTGATTCATCTTGGTGGGATCGCTCTTGTACTTCTCCTTGATCTTGACCATCTTCGGCTGCAGCTTCTGCATGTTCTTCATGGACTTCATCCCCTTATGGGTAATGGGCCAGAAGATCGCCTTAAAGGTGACAGTCACCAGGATGATGGCAATACCATAGTTTTTAAACACGCCGTACAGGGCATTCAGGAGCCACAGGGTTGGCTTGGCAATCACATCAAACCAGCCGAAGTTGACCGCCCGTTCCAGATTATAACCGGTCTCAGTAAGCAGAGAAAGCTTCTTGGGTCCGTAAAACACCCGATAATGATAGACCTTTGCCTCACCTGGCTGCAGGGTATCCAGAGGTCCAGCCACTCGCATCTGGACCAGATCACCCTGCTGCTGCATAGTCATCCCCACAGCACGCCCCGCCTCAGGAATGATCGCGCCCATGAAATACCGATCGCCATAGGCCGCCCAATCCATGGCGCCCTGAACAGTGAGCGGCCCATTTTCCATGAGCTTGCTCTTATACTCCTCGAGCTCACCATTGAGATACATGGACGGGCCCATGAACAGGAAGCGGTTGGCATTGGTCACTTCACCAAAGGGCAGATTCGTCTGATACAACTCGGCCGCACCCTGCAGGGGGTGGGTGGTGGTGTTTTTGACCCGGACTTCAAGATCAAAGAGGTAGGAATCACGAGCAAAGGAATAGACACGCTCGATCTCAAGCCCGTTGGTGGTCTGGGCGGTCATGACCAGACGGCCATCACCGGCAAGATTTGTGGTTCCGTCCGCAACGCTGTAAAACAGATCGCTTCCAGCCACAGTGCCCCAGGCAAAGGCCAGGGGGAAGCCCTGATTGGCCTCGGTCCGCACCAATTGCATGCCCGGAGAGTCCTTGGCCGATTCCTCACGGAAGTCATGCAGGACAAAGCTGCGCAGGGTACCGCCCTCTTCTGAGAGCACAGCCTTATAAAGATCGGTCTCCACTGTAATCTCGCGGGCCTCACGATCCGGGCGCACTGCCTGGCCCGCGCTCTGCGGCACGACCGGCCCGGACAGCGTTGGAATCGGGGCCTGGAACGCCGGAAAGGCCTGGGGCTGCTCAATCTGGACAGCAGGCTGCTCTGCCACTTCATTCGACCCAAAGCCGATAAAGAAATATTGATAACCAATCAGAATCAGAAAGGAAATAACAATGGCCAATAGTGCGCGATATAGATCCATGGATTTACTCGTGGTAAAGTTCAAGTGGATTGCAAGACAAGATCACTGGTTTGCAGCCTAATCGAAAAATAAGCGAACAGGCATGCGCCGAGAGAGAAATCTGGCAGTGAATGTCAGCGGACTGGGTCATGACCGCCACGACAAAAGGGGTGGCAACGCAGAATGCGCCAAAGGGCCATCAAGGAGCCACGCCAGACGCCGTGACGCTCTAAGGCCTCAATAGCATAGGCAGAACAGCTGGGGACAAAACGACAACTGGGCGGCAGCCAAGGGGAGATAATCAGCTGGTAGCCTCTAATCATCCCCAATAGGATTTTCTTGACCACCAGACTGATGAATTTCATTCCAACCTCGGTTAATCACAGTCGGCGGGCCAGACCAGCCACAGTCTCATTGACCTGGGCCAAGGCAGACAGGGACCAGTCGGGCCGAACAGTCATCACGATATCTGACTGCTGGGGATACAACTCACGGTGCAGACGAAAGGACTCCCGGACCAGACGCTTGATTCGGTTACGACGTACAACCCCCCGGAGCTGGCGATGGATACTGATTCCAAGCCTGCTATGCCCAAGACTATTGCCGTGAAAGACCAAACTGAATCCGCTCCCGTGCAGACGTTTGCCCTGCCTGTAGACCTGATCAAACTCCCTGCCCTTGCGCAACAAATCGAACTTAGGGAGCTTGAAGACGCCCACGTTAATCAGGCAGTCAGGCGTTTGCGGCCCTTGGCCCGACGTGCTTTCACAATGGCCCGTCCTGCTGGTGTGCTCATCCGCAGACGAAAACCGTGGGTACGTTTACGCTTCAAGTTACTTGGCTGAAAAGTACGCTTACTCATGACTCAACTCCTACCCATGCCAACGCATGGTTTATCATTCAATACCAACGAGATAGACACACAAGGATCTATTATTTGATCCATCCCGACCTATGTGACCGAAAAAACCTAGGAGACCGCGCCACTGAGAACAGGTCTTTCCTGCACGGCACCCCTAAAAACTACAAAAGAAAATTATTAACCACAAAACCTATCTTCTGTCAAACATTTTCACGTCTGGCAATGGCCTGTCACTTGCACAACTGAGGCGGCTATGCTACTCTTTTGTAACTTATTCAGTAGCACCCCATCTGCTTCGTCATCGGCCTGCTCATGTGCCGGTCAGTACACTTCGCAGACCTCTTTCTCACATATGGAGCACTACTGAATAAGTTACAGTACGCGATTTGTAACTATTCAGTATAGGCTGAAAATTACCCTTTTCTCCGTACTGTAACTGTTCAGATGTGCCTCATATTCGTTCATTTCGGCCTGCGAAGCATACTTGTGCTATGCGAGCAGGTCGAAATGGGCGAAGATGGAGTGCAGCTGAATAGTTACCGCGATTTAATGTTCGTTTTCGGCAGCCCCCCTCTTTTTCCCCAGTTCCACGACACATTCCACACCACTATGACCATCACCCTCTACTCGGATATCGACTGGCAGCAACTGTGGCAGAATGCCCGTCAACGTAAATCCTGGTCCAGTAAAAATGCTGCTGACTGGGACAAAAAAGCGCCCTCATTTGCCCGACGAAACCGAGTCTCCGCTTACATCGACCTGCTCATGGCCAGGCTCCCACTCTCATCGGAACTGACGGTGCTTGATGCCGGTTCTGGGCCGGGCACGCTGTCTCTGCCCATGGCTAATCGAGTAAAGCAGATCACAGCCCTGGATTACTCTGCTGGAATGCTTGAAATTCTGGAACAGGAATGCCAGGCCCAGGGCATCAGCAATATCCGTCCAGTCCACGCCTCCTGGGAGGACGATTGGCAGCCATTGGACATAGGAGTCCACGACCTGGCCATTGCCTCGCGCTCACTGGCGGTAGACGAGCTCGGACTCGCCCTGGGCAAGCTTAATGACCACGCCAGCCAGGCGGTGTTTATCACCGACCGAATCGCCCCCACGCCCTTTGATCCTGCGGCCTTTGCCGCAATCGAGCGCGAGTTTGAATCTGGGCCCGACTACATCTACACCCTCAACACCCTCTACTCCATGGGCATCCATGCCAATGTGGAGGTCCTGGCCCTGGAGCAGGAGATGATCTTTCCAGATTTTGAACATGCCCTGGACTCCTATCGCTGGATGATCAAAGACCTGAGTGAGGTAGAAGAGGCGAAACTGACCAGCTACCTCCGCTCTCGGATCATCGCACAGAGCAATGAGCAGATCACCATTCGCCGCGAGCATCCTCCACGCTGGGCCCTGATCTGGTGGAAGAAAGAAAACAGCTCCAGCCCTTGAAGATTAATCTGCTCTGGGATGATGATTTGAGTGGTTGTGCGGTGTCAGGGCTTGGTCGGGTCTGGTCCGGCAGACGTCCTCGCTCCCTGCGGTCGCTGCAAATTGTCTGCAAGACCAGACCCGACCAAGCCCCCCAAGAGCAGATTAAAAAGCAGCGCAGAAAAAAATAGTCCGTCATCTCGGCAGGCTTTTAGCCGGGATCCAGTAAGGTGAATATGGCTATTTCCTGGATCCCCGATAACAACATTCGGGGATGACACTACGCACGTAATTGCGTTTACACCAAGGCTATTTGATAGAAAAAACCTACTGCAATTTTCTAACTAGACACCACTGACACCAAATAGATAACAGCATGAGCAATATAAATACCACAGACACTACAGGCAGCAGCGACACGATGGATCATTACGATATCGTGGTCATCGGGGCCGGACATGCCGGTTGTGAAGCAGCCCTGGCCGCGGCCCGCATGGGCTGTCGCACCTTGGTGACGGTGATCAATGTCGACACCATCGGGGCCATGTCCTGCAACCCGGCCATCGGCGGTCTGGCCAAGGGTCATCTGGTGCGCGAGATCGATGCCCTGGGCGGTGAAATGGCCAAGAACATCGATGCCACCTCTATCCAGTTCCGCCGGTTAAATACCAGCAAGGGCCCGGCGGTCCGTTCCTCACGGGCCCAGGCCGATCGCCTCCTCTATCGCCTGCGGATGAAGGCGGTGATGGAGGCCCAGGAAAATCTTGACATCCGGCAGACCGTGGTCGACTCCTTAATGATCGAGGATGGCCGTGTCATCGGGGTTCGAACCTCGCTGGACGAGGAGATCATCACCAAGGCCGTGGTTGTGGCCACCGGCACCTTTTTGAACGGCCTGATCCACATCGGCCTCAAAAGCTTCCCGGCTGGCCGTATGGGTGACACCCCCTCCACCAGCCTGGCCGCCTGGTTCAAAGAGACAGGTTTCGAGATGGGCCGCATGAAGACCGGCACCGTGCCCCGCATCGATGCGGCCAGCATCGACTACTCAGAACTCGAGGCCCAGGACAGCGACCAGCCACCCGCCCATTTCTCTTTTGCCAGCAGCGGCGACTACACCCTGAAACAGCTGCCCTGCCACATCACCTACACCAATCCGGCCACCCATGCGGCCATCCGAGCCGGCATCCACCAATCCCCCATGTACTCCGGGATCATCGAGGGCGTGGGTGCACGTTATTGCCCCTCCATCGAAGACAAGGTGATGCGCTTCCCAGAGAAAGATCGGCACCAGGTCTTTCTTGAGCCAGAAGGTCTGGACACCACCGAGGTCTACCCCAATGGCCTGCCCACCAGCCTGCCCCTTTCCACCCAGATCGCCATGTTGCGCAGCATCAAGGGGCTGGAACGGGCGCGGATCATCCGCCCGGGCTATGCCATTGAGTACGATTACATCGACCCCCTGGAGCTCAAACCCTCGCTGGAGACCAAGCGCACTCCGGGGCTGTTCCTGGCCGGGCAGATCAACGGCACCTCTGGCTATGAAGAGGCCGCGGCCCAGGGTCTGATGGCGGCCATCAATGCCGTGCATCTGGTGCGCGGCCAGGAGCCCCTGGTCCTTGACCGTTCCCAGGCCTACATCGGGGTCTTGATCGACGATCTGGTGACCCTTGGTACCAAAGAACCCTATCGCCTGTTCACCTCACGGGCCGAGTACCGCCTCCTGCTCCGGGAAGACAACGCCGACAGCCGGCTTTCGGCCATCGGTCATGCAGTCGGTCTCTTGGGCGAAGAGGATTTTAACCGCTTCCAGCTCAAAGAGGCGGCAAGAATCGCCGGAATCAAGCTCCTGGAGACGAGCTTCATCACACCTTCGGCCAGACTCACCGAGGCTCTGGCCAGCATGGACTCGGTGCCCCTGAAGCAGAAATGCTCCCTGGCCGATATCCTCCGCCGTCCGGAACTGACCCTTGCCAGACTGGCCCAGCTGACCAGTCTGGCCCTGGACGAGGCAACTCACGTCGCCGTGGCCGAGTTGGCCGCCTCCCCAGCCCGGGAAGGAGTACAGCTGCAGATCAAGTTCCAGGGCTACATCAAGCGCCAGGACGAGCAGGTGGCCCGCTTCAAAAAGATGGAACACCTCACTCTGCCCGAGGAGATAGACTACAGATCTTTGTCAGGCCTCTCGGCTGAGGTGGTCGAAAAACTGAGTCGTATCCGCCCACGGAGCCTGGGCCAGGCCTCCCGTATCTCCGGGATAACTCCGGCCGCGATCTCCATCCTCCAGGTTCACCTCAAAAAAAGAACAGGGGCAAATTAGCACCATGATCCCCTTCCCCAACATAGACCCGGTCATCTTTGGTATCGGCCCTCTACAGGTGCGCTGGTACGGACTGATGTACATCCTGGGCTTTGCCGCCTGCTATTTCCTGGTCCTGAAACAGATCCGCCGTCATGACTGTAAGGACCTGGCCCCTCACTTTGAAAACCTCAACCTGCTCCTGATCCTGTCGGTGATCGTGGGCGGACGCCTGGGCTACGTCCTGTTCTACAATCTGGAATATTACCTGCGCCATCCCTTGCAAATCTTGGCCACCTGGGAGGGGGGGATGAGTTTTCACGGGGCCTGCCTTGTGGTGATCATGAGCGGCTGGTTCTTTGCCCGCCGCTACAAGATCAATTTCTGGCGCGGGATCGATCTCTACATCGTCACCATCCCCATTGGCCTGGGCCTGGGACGGCTGGGCAACTTCATCAACGGCGAGCTCTTCGGTCGGGCAACCGACCTACCCTGGGGCATGATTTTCCCAGGCGGCGGCCCCATTGCCCGCCACCCCTCGCAGCTCTATGAGATGATTCTGGAAGGGCCAGTCCTTTTCCTGATCCTCTGGACCCTCAAGGAACGGCCCTGGCAGCCGAGTTCCACCTGGGGCCATGGTCGCTTGTTGTCTGTTTTTCTCATGGGTTACGGATTTTTCCGCATCCTGATCGAGTTTGCCCGTGAACCCGACCACCAGATCGGCCTCTTCCTGGGAGTCATTTCCATGGGCCAGATCCTCAGCGGAGTGATGATCGCTGTCGGTGCCCTGATCTGGGTGCTCAGAACAAAACGTCCGTCTGCAAACTGATGGCGGCGTAACAATTCAAAAAAGGCAGCAAACTGTCATCCCCTGATCAAGTATCATCCTTTGATCATCTCTTAACCTCTTCCTAACCGTTTCCTAATTGTTCCCCTGTAGGCTGTGTTCTGTGGATCTGTCTGGGAGTCCAGACAGGGCAGTACAGTCTTTAGGAACGGTCGAAAAATAAGATAGCCATGTTATTTTTCGACCGTTCCTTATCTTACGGAGCAATAGATGTCCCTGTCCTTATTCGTTCTCATGCTGGCCCTGCTGTCCGTCGCCGTCTATCACCTGATACGCGGTCGGGCCCAGGCCTGCGAGCTGTCCTTGGGCCAGCGCCTCCATTCCCGCCCCGCCTATCACGGGATGCTGGCCGTGCTCTGCTGCCTGATCCCGGCCCTGCTGGTCACCCTGATCTTCCAGGGTGGCGAGTCAATGGTCGTCAGCCACCTGGTGACGGCCAATCTTCCGGCCGAACTGGCCCAGATCACTGGCTTCCAATTTGACCTCCTGATGAGCGATATCCGTGCCCTGGCCGCTGGCAATGTGATCTCGCGCCCGGTAACCCCGGAATTACAGGCCGCAGCCACTCATTACCTGGACCTCGTCAGCCTGTCCCAGTGGGCACGAACCGTTGCAGGCCTGAGCCTGGCCCTCTTGGGCGCCCTCTGGGTCTACTCCCGGGTGCGGCCCGAATTTCAGGCCCGCAATCAGGTGGAACAGGTGATGCGTGCGGCCCTGATCCTCTGTTCCGGAATTGCTGTCTTTTCCACCCTCGGGATCATCCTTTCAGTCCTTTTTGAATCAATCCGTTTTTTTCAAACTGTCTCCCCTGCCGATTTTCTCTTCGGTCTTAAGTGGAGCCCACAGATGGCCATCCGGGCCGACCAGGTGGGTTCGTCGGGGAGTTTCGGCGCGGTGCCGGTCTTTGCCGGGACCATGCTCATCTCGACCATTGCCCTGCTGGTGGCCGTGCCGGTCGGTCTGTTGTCAGCCATCTATCTTTCGGAATATGCAGGGAGTCGATTTCGCACCTGGGCCAAGCCCCTGCTTGAGATCCTCGCCGGGGTTCCCACCGTGGTCTACGGTTTTTTCGCCGCCCTGACCGTGGCCCCATTTTTCCGCCAGATGGGCGATGTCGCGGGCCTGCAGATCTCGTCTGAGAGTGCACTGGCCGCAGGGCTTGTCATGGGGGTCATGATCATCCCCTTTATCTCTTCACTCTCCGACGATGTGATTAATGCTGTCCCCCAGAGTCTGCGCGACGGATCCTATGCCCTGGGAGCAACCCGATCTGAGACCATCCGCCAGGTGATCCTGCCCGCAGCCCTGCCCGGGATTGTGGGCTCGGTCCTGCTGGCAGCCTCGCGGGCCATTGGTGAGACCATGATCGTGGTCATGGCCGCCGGACTGACCGCCAATCTGACCGCCAATCCCCTGCAGGCGGTGACCACGGTCACAGTCCAGATCGTCACCCTGCTGGTTGGTGATCAGGAATTTGATAGCCCCAAGACCCTGGCAGCCTTTGCCTTGGGGCTGGTCCTCTTTCTCATCACCCTGGTTCTGAATGTGATTGCCCTGTCAGTCGTCCGCAAGTACCGAGAACAATATGATTGATCGTAACTGTCCAGCTGCACTCCATCTTCGTCCATTTCGACCTGCTCGCATAGCACAAGTATGCTTCTCGCGCCTAAATGGACGAATATGAAGCACATCTGGACAGTTACGGTACGGTGATACGGGTGACCTATCGTCTATACTGAATGGTTATAATTAATCAAAGTATGCAAGCACTGGACATGAAGAACAAAAAACACTTACTTGAGCAGCGGTTGGCGCGAAGATATCGGACAGAACGACGCTTCCGCCGTCTGGGTCTGGCTGCGGTCATCTTTGGCCTGAGCTGTGTCCTCATTCTCTTTGTCTCGATCTTCTCCAAAGGCTACACGGCCTTCTGGCAGACCAGGATACAGTTACCCATAGTCTTTGACCCCACAACCCTGGGTCTGGCCGATGCAACAGATCTAAACCGGGGGGATTACAGCGGTCTGGTCAAGCAGACCATGCGCGACCTCTTTCCCGAGATCAAAAAACGGGGGGACAGACGCGAGCTCTACGGTCTGGTCTCCACCGGCGCTGCGCATCAGCTTCGGGAGATGCTGATGGATGACCCCAACCTGCTGGGCAGTGCGCAGGAGATCTGGGTTCCGGCCGATGACGATGTCGATATGCTGTTCAAGGGCAAGATCGACCGTAACCAGCCCGAATCCGAGCGCCGTCTCTCCAATCTGGAGTTGACCTGGCTTGACAGCCTGGCTGCTGAGGGCCGGATCAAGAAGGTCTGGAACACCACCTTTTTTACCGCAGGAGACTCACGTGAGCCAGAGCTGGCCGGGATCCGCGGGGCGGTGATGGGTTCTTTCTACACCCTGCTGGTGACCCTGGCCCTCTCTTTTCCCATTGGGGTGGCCAGCGCCATCTATTTTGAAGAGTTCGCCCCCAGAAACCGCTTAACGGATCTGATCGAGGTCAACATCAACAATCTGGCCGCGGTGCCCTCGGTCGTCTTTGGTCTCCTGGGACTGGCCGTGTTCATCAACTTCTTTGGTGTGCCCCGTTCAGTTCCTCTGGTGGGCGGTCTGGTCCTGACCCTGATGACCCTGCCGACCATCATTATTGCCAGCCGGGCGGCCCTACGCGCGGTGCCCCCTTCGATCCGCGAGGCGGCCCAGGGGATCGGGGCCTCGCCCCTGCAGGTGGTCTTTCACCATGTCCTGCCCCTGGCCATGCCCGGAATGCTCACCGGGACCATCATCGGCATGGCCCAGGCCCTGGGAGAGACCGCGCCGCTGCTGGTGATTGGCATGGTTGCCTTTATTGTCGATATTCCCGGTGGCCTCACTGATCCAGCCACGGTCCTGCCGGTGCAGATCTTTCTCTGGGCCGATAGTCCTGAGCGGGCCTTCCTGGAGAAGACATCAGCCGCGATCATGATCTTGCTGATGTTCCTGGTTACGATGAACGGCCTGGCCATTTTGCTGCGCAAGCGCTTTGAGCGTCGCTGGTAGGTCCTCCCCCTGTATTTCCGGTATCCCATTAATTTTTTGGAGTATAATCATGAGTGAAAGTGGCAGCAGTCAACAATCTCGGTCTCTTTTTCAGAGACGGGAGAATCAGGCCCCAGAGACCTCAGGTGGATACGGCACGTCTGTTATCGACCGGGACGATCGGCGAACGGTGGGAGAGGCACTGCTTGAGGATCCCCGGATCAGCTGTCGCTCGGTCAATGTCTGGTATGACAAGACCCATGCCATCCAAAATGTGACCCTGGACATGGGGTGCAATCAGGTGCTTGCCATGATCGGACCTTCCGGTTGCGGAAAATCGACCTTTCTTCGCTGCCTGAACCGGATGAACGATACGATTGCCGCTTGTCGGGTCGACGGTCAAATCCTCCTGGATGACATGGATATCCTTGGGCCACAGGTGGATGTGGTCTCCCTCCGAGCCCGGGTGGGGATGGTCTTCCAGAAGCCCAACCCCTTCCCCAAGTCCATCTATGACAATGTTGCCTATGGGCCGCGGATCCACGGCCTGGTCAGGGGGCGGATGGAAGAGGATGAGCTGGTTGAGTCCTCACTGATCAAGGCCGGCTTATGGCATGAGGTGAAGGACCGCCTCGACAGCCCGGGGACTGGTCTGTCCGGCGGGCAGCAGCAACGACTCTGTATTGCCCGGGCCATTGCGGTCAGCCCCGAGGTCATCCTCATGGATGAGCCCTGTTCGGCCCTGGATCCCATTGCCACGGCCAAGGTTGAGGAGTTGATCGACGAGCTTCGGACCCAGTTCACCATTGTCATTGTCACCCATTCCATGCAGCAGGCGGCCCGGATCTCCCAGCGCACCGCATTTTTTCACCTGGGTGAGTTGATTGAGGTGGGTGAGACCGAGCAGATCTTTACCATGCCCAGCCACCCGCTGACTGAAGATTATATCACTGGGCGCTTCGGTTGACGGGAGGCTCTGGCGGCAGCGGCAGGGTCAGAACAAAAGTGCTGCCACTCCCCGGACGACTGCTGACGCTGACTGAGCCGTGATGGGATTCCATGATGTGTTTGACAATGGCCAGGCCCAGACCCGTGCCGCCCAGTTTGCGTGAACGGGCCTTGTCGCTGCGGTAGAAGCGCTCAAAGAGCCGGGGCAGGTGTTGGGCCTCGATACCGACCCCTGAATCGCTGACCGAGATGCTGATCCGTCGCTCCTGGATTGCAGCCCGGATCTGGATCTCACTGTTATCAGGGCTGTACTTCACTGCATTGACGATCAAGTTGACCACGGCCTGCTCAAGAAGGCGCTCATTGAGCAGGCCCTGCAGGTCTTGCGGACAATCGACTAGAAGGGCTATCCCCTTCTGGTCTGCCTTGGGTCGGCAGGTCTCGGCAGCCATGGCCAAAACCTGGGCAATGGTTCCGATGTTCAGGTCGACCTCATCCTGCCTGATCTCCTCTTCGATATGGGAGAGGAAGAGCAGATCATCGACAATACTGCTCAGGCTGCTGGTCTGGCGGCCGATGATTTGGAGAAATTTTCGGGCATGGTCCTGGTCATCCAGGGCACCGTCGAGCAGGGTCTCGACAAAGCCTTGGATCGAGGTGATCGGGGTCTTGAGCTCATGGGAGACATTGGCGACAAAGTCGCGGCGCACCTCTTCGAGTTTTTTGAGACGGGTGATATCATGCAGGACCAGCAGGGCACCGATCTGCTGCTGATCCTGATCCAGGAGTTGGACGCCGTGCACAGTCAGGAAGACGGAATTGGGATGATGAAGACTCAATTCTTCTTCGAGTGGGGTGGAACTGGCCAAGATTTTTTTCAGGAACTGGAGCAGGCCAAAGTGGCGAATAACCGCCTCTAGAGATTGCCCCGGACAGGCCTTGCCATCCACCTGAAACAGCCGGCCAGCGGACTGATTGAGGTAGAGGATACGCTGTTCCATATCAACGGCAATGACCCCTTCCACCATGCCCGAAAGGACGGCCTCAAGTTGCATACGCTGACTGACAATCCAGTTGATCTGTTGTTCCAGCTGCCTGGACATCTGATCCATAGCCTGACTCAACCCGGCCACCTCCTGGGAAAGTGGGAGTGAACTGCTGCTGAGGTGATCGTGGGAAAAGTCACCCCGGGCAATCAGATCAGCATTCTTTTTGAGAAGTTCCAGGGGGCGGCTGAAACGATGGCTCATGCGCCAGATCAAAACGGTACTGACCATAATGATCAGCAGAGCGGCCAAGAGCATCTTCAGCTGAATGGCCTGCAGAGCAGCATCAATATCGCTGACCGGGACGGCAAGCCTGAGAATGGCCACCGGGGAGACCTGCTGCTGGTCGATATGGAGCGGAACGGCCACATACATCAATCTGGCATCAAGGGTTGAGCTGTAGCGGATGGCCGAACCAATGGTGTTGTGCAGGGCCTGGCCGATTTCAGGGCGGTTGGCATGGGACTCCATCTGTTGGGGATTGCTCTGGGAATCGGCCAGGACCTGACCGTTGATCCCAATCACCGTTATTCGGGTGTCGGCAGCTGGCCCGATTGTCTGGACCAAATGGTTGAGGGCTGCAAGATCCTGCTTTTGGAAAAGATCGCAGACCTGTGCCTTGATCAGTTCCGCCCGGGCTGAGAGTTCGATCTCGCTCTGGCTGTAATAAAAAGAACGGACCGCAGAACCGGTGAACCAGGTCAACAGGGTCAGGGAGAGAATCAGGACCAGGATAGTCCCGGGAAAGATTTGCCAGAAAAACTTTTTGTAATTGCTGGACATCAACGCCTCATCAGTCTTGTAGCCGGTAGCCAATCCCGCGGACAGTCTCGATCAGGGCACCGTTTGACCCCAGTTTTCGGCGGAGCCCGAAGACCTGGACATCTACGGCCCGCGGGGTGATAGAATAGGCAAGACCGCGGACATGGTCAATGATCTGCTGGCGGCTGAAGACCCAGCCCGGTTTCAGCATCAGGTACTGGAGAATGGCAAATTCAGTGGCAGTGAGTTCCACAGCCTGACCATCGACCAACAAGAGGTGCCGCTTCTGGTCCAGTTGCAGGTTGTGATGGACCAGGGTGTCCTGATCTTCTGCCCCCTGGGCAATTTCCGGTGACAGGGTACGACGAAGCAGGGAGTGGATGCGGGCCAGGAGGATCTTGGGACTGAATGGCTTGGTAATGTAATCATCGGCCCCGGCCTCAAGGCCCAAAATGATGTCGTGCTCCTCGCCCTTGGCAGTAAGCATGATAATGGGAATGGCAGACAGATGGGGCTTGTCTTTGATGCTCCGGCAGATCTCAAGCCCACCTGCCCCAGGGAGCATGAGATCCAGCAGGATACAGTTGCAGGACTGTTGCTCCAGAAAGGCCAGGGCCTCTTCCCCAGTATCGGCAAAGCTGACCCGATAACCAGCCTTGACCAGGTTGTAGCTGATCAACTGCTGAATGTCGGACTCATCTTCAACCACCAGGATATGGGATTGGGGTACGGGCTCGTTCACGCTCAGATCACTTGGGTTGAATGGCCTGAATTGGTTTGAAATCGGCTGAATGAGTAGGATTTTGTCTGTTGAGTTGACCTTAACAACTCGATATCATAGCGTAGAAGGAAAAGATTAATCAATACAATTGTGCGTGCGGCTAATGCTGCGGCCAGTTTGTGTCAACCATACAAATGAGGTGAGGTTATGCGAGTAACCCAGCATTTTCATCGAGAACTTGAACGATTGCGCAAGAAAATCTTCGAGCTGGGCGCCCAGGTAGAAGCGCAGGTGCACGAGGCTGTAGGGCTGATTGACAGCCGGGACACGGCCCTGTGTGCCCAGCTGGTCAAAGCGGATGCAGGTATTAATAAGATGGAGATCGCGATTGAGGAGGAATGTCTGAAGATCCTGGCCCTGTATCAGCCGGTGGCCTCGGACCTGCGTTTTCTGGTGGCGGTGATCAAAATCAACAATGATCTGGAACGGATTGGCGATATTGCCGCCTCCATTGCCAACCGTGTATCAATCATTGGCCGTTACCCAGCAATCGAGGTTCCGGCCATCCATCTGGTGGAGATGGGTGCCAAGGTCGAGGCTATGCTCCGTATGGGGCTCGACGCCTTTGTCCAGGTAGACTCTGATCTGGCCCATAAAGTCTGCGTGCTGGACGACGAAGTGGATGAGATGCGCAACAAGGCCTATGGCAAGATCAAGACAGAGATCCGCGCCAAACCGGACCAGGTGGCGCCGTTGATGAACTACTTTCTCATCTCCCGCCATCTCGAACGGCTGGCCGACCATGTGACCAATATCGCCGAGGAGGTGATCTATCTGGTCAACGGGGCGATTGTTCGCGGTGAGAGATTTAACTGATCGTTTAATTGTTCCGCGGCCCCTCTCTGCGAGGGGGAGCGGAACGGAGGGAGCGGTTAGAGGGAGGAGAGCGGGGTCAGATGCTTGATTGCGTCACTATACCTGGCGCGTTCTTCGTCACCCATGGGGATCATGCCCTTATCGGTCAGATAGCCTTCTGTCCCCCAGGTGCGCTCGCTGGAGAGCTCGGCCAGAAATTCGCTGATCCCAGGAATCACGCCCACATGGGCCTTCTTGACATAGAGATAGAGTGGCCGGGTCACCGAGTACTTGCCCTCCTCGATGTTCTCAAAGCTCGGCTCATAGCCCTCAATCTGTGCCCCCTGGATCCGATCGCTGTTCTGATCGAGAAAACTGTAGCCGAAGATGCCAAAGCTGTTGGGATTCGTCAGCAGCTTCTGGACAATCAGATTATCGTTTTCACCAACCTCCACATAGGCCCCGTCCTCACGCAGGGTGTGGGAGATGGACTTGAAGCGATTCTTATCGCTCTTGCTCAGGACATTGATCCATTCAAATCCCTTGGCCCCAGTCTCCATGGCCAGTTCGACAAAGGCGTCACGGGTGCCCGAGGTGGGAGGTGGCCCCATAACCTCGATGCGAATGGCTGGCAGGGCTGGGTTGATGTCCTGCCAGCTGATGTAGGGATTGGAAACCAGCTGCTCTTTGCCACTGGGATCTGGCACATCCTTGGCCAGGGCGAGAAATATCTCCTTGCGGGTCAAGACGATGGAGGCCGCAGTTTTGGCATTGGCCAGAACGATGCCGTCATACCCGAGCTTGACCTCAACAATCTCGCTGACACCGTTGTCCCGGCATTGATCCACCTCAGACTGCTTGATCCGGCGGGATCCATTGGTGATATCCGGGTGCTGGGTACCAACTCCGGCGCAGAACAGCTTGAAACCGCCGCCCGAACCAGTGGCCTCGATCTTCGGGGTCTTGTAACTGGTGGTCTTACCGAACTGCTCTGCGACCACCGTGGCAAAGGGATAGACGGTGGACGAACCGACTATGCTGATGGAGTCGCGAATGTCACTGCTCCACGACAAGCTGGGGGCAAGCAGGGCCAGAGCGGCGCTAACAAAAATGACTTTTTTGATGCGTGTTGTTTCCATGATGTCTCTCCTGATGGTGGACGACGAGACGAAGGCTATCTCCTTCGCGTTGACATGTGGAGTATGACACCTGATTGTTACGGTTTGATTAGCGGCTCTTTAGTTTTTGATCAGAAAGCTGTGCTCAATAAAATCCTGAGCTGGGCAAAAAGAGGCACTTTCTTAAAAAAAACTACAGGCTGTCCAGGGGGTTGGTCACCCCATGACCGCCGCGCCTCAGCACATGGTTGGCAAAACTGTGGCGCAGGGCATGACAGTTGACCCTCTTCGTGATTGAGGCCGCCAGGGCCGCTTTTTTAAGACTCTTCTGCAACCCATTTTCATGGATATGGTGGCGCCGGGTCTGGCCGCTCCGCGGATCCACAGAAAGCCTACCACTGGCAAAGACATATTGCCAGATCCACTCCTTAGGGGCATTGGGATATTTGCGGGTCAGGGCGTCGGGCAAAAAAACATCCCCCAGGCCCTGAGCCAGATCATCTTGGTGCAAGCGACGCCTCTCGCCGAGATGCTCGAACAGCAACGAGCGCAGACTCTGGGGCAGGGGCACCACACGATCCTTCTGCCCCATCTCCTCCAGGTAATGATTAACATCCTCAGCAGTATGATCAAGCAGTTTTCGGCCCATTCTGCCTAACACACCGACACGCTCGCCCGCCCAGGCGGGGCGAGCGTATCGCCGCTGTAAGACAATAAAAAGGCAAATCAATAAAACTGTTAACAGGTAAAGAGTCAAATGGGATAATATAATCCATGAAAAATGTAAAATTAATAGCAATGAGTGGAGCCACTGGTTTTGTTGGCACCAGCATGTGTAGAAAATTCAAAAAAAACGGCTGGAAAGTAATCGCTTTGGGCCGTAAGAAATTTGCCCTGTCAACAGAGGAACTTGCCAAACGCTTGCAAGGAGTTGATGTCATAGTCAACCTTGCTGGGGCTCCTGTGATCAGACGCTGGTCCGAAGAGTATAAGAAAGTCATTTACGAGAGCAGGATAACCCTGACCAGAAAGCTGGTGAGTGCCTGCAACTTATTGGAAAAGCCCCCTCATCTGTTTCTTTCAACTTCTGCCATTGGTTGTTATTCTGCAACAGGCACCCACACCGAAGATGACAATGTTCTTGCTGATGATTTCCTGGGCCACCTTACCCGAGACTGGGAGCAGGAGGCACTCAGGGCAAAGGAGTTTGGTTGCCGGTTGCTCTACGGTGAGGGAGCGCAGGTCCTCACATCCGGGCAGACCGTTATCCCCAACAGATTACTGGACGGCGGCTTTCAGTTTGATTTCCCTTCTATCGAAGAAGCAGTTGCTGACTGCTTGAAATATTAGTTACGACTTCTATGCGTATTTGGGATATTGACCCAGGTTTTTTGAATGCTCAAAGTCTGTTGGGAGAACATCGCGAACTACATGGTATTCATTCAATTATCAGCAACGGTAAATCTGGATATTCCTTGGCCACATCAGTCATCGATTTAGTCTTTGTAATACGCGAAATCCTTATTTCTGTGTTTAAGCATGAACTTAAACCGGAAATGATATACGCATTTTCGGCCTTCATACTGGTTCTTGGAGCACTTCGCATTGGTTCTGTGCTTGTATATCAACGTGAAAAGATCATGTCACAATAAAAATACACCCAACGAATACGGTTAGATTGTGTGAGGAGAGAACCACAATCTGAACCGTTTGTTGGAACATCCCGGTGATTATATAGAAAACATCTTTTTTCGTAAAGGTTTCCCGGTCAGGCAGATATTATAGTGAACCCTGCCCTGCGACTGCTGGGCAGTTACGGTTCCGTGATAAACGGTCGTTTCCGGAATAGTTACAAAGCATCATAGATTTCAACGCGGCCCCAGGTCTAACAACACCGGACAATGATCAGAGCCCATGACTTCATCAAGGATGGCGGCATCGACAATGCGATCACCACTGGTCGGATCGACAAAGAAATAATCGATCCTCCAGCCCACATTCCGCTCCCGGGCCCGGCTGCGATAACTCCACCAGGTATAGAACTCAGGTTCGGGATTGCGGCTACGGAAGGTATCGATCCAGCCACCGGCCACATACTCATCCATCCAGGCCCGCTCGCCTGGGGTAAAACCAGGGCTCCTGGTATTGGCCTCAGGATTTGCAAGATCAATGGGCTGATGGGCAACATTGAAATCGCCACAGGTAACCACTGTTTTCTCGCGGGCCAGCAGATCGACAAATGCATGGAAGCGACGATTGAAGTCATCCTTCAGATCGAGACGGGTGAGGTCGTGCCGGGAGTTGGGAAAGTAGGCGTTGACCAGAAAAAAATCTGCAAATTCCATGGTCAGCACCCGCCCTTCGCTGTCAAAACGGTCATCATCCAGTCCAACGATGACCCGTTCCGGCTCCTGTCTACTATATATAGCCACCCCGGAATAGCCCTTGCGCTCGGCCGAATGAAAATAGGCATAATAGCCTGGCAACTCCAGGACCTCGG